>OBVM01000077.1_pt1 | contig 78270 bp, 68 predicted proteins | sample 1476051 | NCBI WGS metagenome assembly OBVM01 (sample SAMEA2579986, study PRJEB22360) | human gut metagenome | biome: human gut; feature: human-associated habitat; material: faeces | place: Denmark | collected 2008/2010
CGCGCGTCCGCCTCCGTAAGCCGTGTTACATTCCACGATCGTACCGTTTACTTTCTTTACCAAGTCTTTGATAAGTGTAGGTTGCAGGAAGTTATGGCCTCCCGGCTCTCCGGTAGAGAGCTTCACCGCCACTTTCCCCTTGGCCTTCCGTCCCAAGGCGTCGTAGAGACGGATCATGTTCTGAGGAGTGATATCTTTCAACATATATACCTTCGAAACTCCGGCAGAGGATTCGCTTTTCGCAATCTCCGGCCTCACTTCGCCTGCGATACTCTCTACAGGTATAGAACCTGCCACCATCCATGCGCCACCCATAACGACCGAACTCCGTATGAAGTTACGGCGTGACATTTTTTGTTTTGCTGTCATGATATAGAATTTAAATTCATATGTTTCTTATTTAATCGATACGCGAAGTTCTTTAAAAACTTGAAAAATAAGACTCCTTTACGAACAAAACGAATTTTGAAAGCCTAAAAACGAAATGGGGGTTGTTCACACGGCTCCGTATCCCGTATATCATTCTAAAACATTCCTTAAAGCCACTTGTTTCATAAATAGATTATCCTAATAATATAGATCTTATGAAATCAAAGAATTTAACACTGGCCTCTCTTTTCGCCGGCTTGTTCATGTTCATGAACCCTATGGGAAGCGAGGCGTGTACAAGGGCCGTTTACCTCGGGCCGGACGATATGGTCGTAACCGGACGTACCATGGATTGGAAAGAGGACCCGCAATCCAACCTGTATCTCTTCCCCCGGGGCGTACAGAGAAGGGGAGCGATATCCGATAATACCATCCAATGGACCTCGAAATACGGAAGCGTGGTGACCGCCGGGTATGATATCGGTACGTGCGACGGCATGAACGAGAAGGGACTTGTAGCCAACCTATTGTTCCTCACCGAGTCATCTTATTTCCGACCGGACGATAACCGCCCGGTTATGGGGCTTAGCATCTGGACGCAGTATGTACTCGATAATTTCGCCACGGTAGATGAGGCGGTTGCCGAGTTAAGCAAGGAGGTCTTCCGCATCGACGATCCGGATCTTCCGAACGGGGCGAAATCAACCTTGCATCTCTCGATCTCGGACGCATCAGGGAATAGCGCTATCTTCGAGTACCTAAATGGGAACTTGGTTATCCATGAGGGACGGGAATGCCAAGTCATGACGAATTCCCCTACATACGATAAGCAACTAACCTTAAACGACTACTGGCAACAGATAGGTGGCTTGGTCATGTTGCCGGGTACGAACCGGGCTTCCGATCGTTTCGTGCGTGCCTCTTTCTATATCCACGCCATCCCGCAGACAAGTAATTTCCGGGAAGCGGTAGCCGGGGTATTCAGCGTAATGCGTAACGTATCGGTACCTCTGGGAATCACGACCCCGGATCAACCGAATATCTCCTCTACCCGCTGGCGTACGGTAGCCGACCAGAAGAATAAGGTATATTACTTCGAGTCTACTTTAAGCCCGGATATCTTTTGGGTCGATTTCAAGAGCTTGGACTTCAAGGCAGGTACACCTATCAAGAAACTAACGCTCACAAACGGCGAGATTTACGCCGGAAACACCGCCAAAGATTTCAAGGACAGCAAGCCGTTACCGTTCTTGTTCGGGATCTGAAGGGCTAGAAAAACAGACAAGAATAAATAAGGGGAGGTATCAAAAGTCGGTATTTACTCCCCCCTTATTTTTAAACAAGCGTTATTACCTTTTATGATATGCTTAACAATTAAAGCCTATGCCTAAAGCTATCCACCGGATTCGACGTGGCAGCCCGGTAGCTCTGGAAAAAGACAGAGACAAACGAGATCACGAGGCAGAATAAGCCGGCAGCGATAAATATCAGCGGACTTAAACTAATACGATATGAATAATCAGACAGCCAATCTTTCATAAAGTACATAATAATAGGTATGGCGATCACGAAAGCGATCAGCACATAATTCAAGAACGTGAATACGAGCTTAACCAATATCTCCCGATTGCTGGAACCAAATACCTTTCGTACGGATACCTCCTGCGAACGCTGTTGGATAAAATAAGTGGACATCGCCAATAAGCCTAGCAAAGAAATAAGGATGGCGATTATCGAGAATACGATTACGATCTTTGCCAAACGGATTTGCGAGTCGAATGAGTTTTGTAAACGCTCATCCATGAAGTAAGCCTCAAACTCAAGTCCGGTCACTTTCTCATATACTTTACCGATAGCCTCCTTTGCGGCGAAAGGATCACCTTGTGTCTCGATCAAGATCATCCAAGGATCTTCATTATCTTTCAAGAAACGGAACATGACAGGGTTCATCCCTGTCGTCACATTTCCAAAGCAATAGAAATCCCGGACGATACCCGCTATCGCTATCGGTCTTTCTTGCCTGTCCAGCATAAAAGAGGCCGCATCCTCCGATAAGTTCATCTCACGCATCGCTTGCTCGTTTAGGAACCAGCCCTCTGTCGTTAAATGGTTATCACGCAAAATCTCCAATCCCAGCATATCGTAACACTCCTTATCCATAACGAATTGCTGAAAAGATATATTTTGCCCCTGATAAGTAGCAGTCCAATTATTACTACCGAATAAAGGCAATCCTTGAGTCTTCCCGACCCTATCTACGCATGACAAACCTTTCAACTCACCGACAAAAGCGGATAACTGCCTTTCATCCACCGACCGCATAGCCAATAAATTCTTCGTTTTATATCCGACAGGAGCGTTGATCATATGAACGATCTGACAAACCATCGTGATAGAGGCGGCGATCATCGTGATCGTGATCACATTCTGGAATACGATAAAGAACTTACTGAATACCATTTTCGTCTTAGCCCGGAACGTACCCCTTACCACCTCGATCGGTTTAGAAGAAGAAATAATGATAGCAGGCAGTAAGCCGGATAAAACTCCCACGGCAACCGTTAATGAAACCAGAGCCAATAGCCAGACAGGTCTACCCAATACATTCATATCGACACGTGTCTGCAATAAATCATTGACAAACGGCACGACCGCCAGCGCAAGGAGAACCCCGATAATCAAAGAAATAAACGTAAGTAAAGTGGACTCCAGCATCAAACGCATGAATAACTCACCCCGTGAAGATCCCAAAAGGCGCCGGGTAGCCATCTCCTTCGCCCTGAAACCCGCTTGGGCAACCGTCAAGTTAATATAATTGATAACCGCAAAAATCAAGATAAGAAGACCTACGGACATCAGCACGATCACGAAACGCCAATCTCCCTTTCGCAAAGAAGAGTAAGAAGCGGCTTTCGCAAAATACTGCTCACTAAGCGGCAATATGCGTACCTCTTTTGCCGTCCCATATTGATACGGCCAATAAAATTCCTTGAACCAATGGGCCATATCCTCCGCACGAGAAGGGAAATCACTACCCTCACGCACCAAGACAAAAGCCGATGTACTTCCGGCATTCCCCAATTGATCCGGAGCCAACGACCAGTTCAAATACCGAACCTGCTCCCAACGCACGATCACATCGGCTTCGGGAATAGAGGAATGAAGTAAATCCTCCACCACCCCGTTTATAGTAGCCGATATGGTATCGCCCACCACCAACTTCCGTCCCATCGGATCATCCGTTCCGAACATCTTACGGGCGAACGAAGAGGAGACCACCGCATAGTTCCCGGCGGCCAACGCTTGCTCACGAGTGCCTTGTAGCAACCGGAAATCAAAGAAATCGAAGAACGTAGAGTCTGCGAACATCACGTTTGCCTTCAGTTTCCGATCACCGGAAACTACAACTATATCACTCGAATTACCCGCCACTACCGGACAAACTTTTTCTACCTCCGGATAGCGTTCCTTTATCTTATAAGGAATGGCGGCTCCGGTGGCCATCCAATTTTCATTCCCGACCAGATAGATACGATCCGCCTTGGTATGGAATTTATCTGTAGACATCTCCTGTACCGTATAGACCGCTATCAATAACACAAACATCAACGATACAGACAGACCAAACACGTCTATCAGCGTATAAGCCTTATTCCTTCCGAGGAACTTGAAAAAGGACTTAAAGTTCAATAAATTATTCATGAATTATAAATTTTCAATTACTCAGATTTCAAGCAGTTCACCGGATTATCATTAGCCGTCTTGCGGGCATCCAGACAAACCACGGAATATATAATCAATAAGACACATACGCCGCAACCCAAGAATATGTACCATGACAAAGGTACTTTCTCCGTGAATTGCTCTTGCCACTTTTGCAAGACAAAGTATGCTATGCCACCGCCTAATATGACCGCATAGATACAGATATATCCGATATCCTTTATGAACAACCTCAATATATCCCATAAGGTAGCCCCATTCACCCGGCGGACGGCGATCTCCTTACGACGACGGCTCACCTCATCATTCGTATAGCCTATAAGTCCTATCAACGTAACAAGAAGCGTGACCAGACCTCCGATCATCACGGAATCACGGAATTGGCGGGAGTCCTTATATAGATCCATGATCTCGGAACGGAAAGAGATAGCGCTCAGTTCACGATCCGGAAATGTCTCGGATATCTTCTGCTGTAAACGAGCCATATTATCGTTGGTCAGCTCATGGAACTTCACCTGCAAGGTGTACATGGGCTTATGCGCATAGAATAATACGGAGGGCCGCATATCTTGGTTCGAGATTCCTCCCAGACGGATATTCTCATACACGCCGCAAATCGTGAATGGCTCCTCATTCCATTTGCTATGCTCGGTGACGCAAATATCCTTCCCAACAACATCATCCGTCCAGCCCGCTACCAATTTCATCTTCTCCACGAAACGGCGGTCTACCATCACCTCTCTCGAGTTGGTCACATTCTCCGTGAACGAGCGGCCTTGGATCACGGGAATCTCCATCATGTCCAGATATCCGTTGCCTACCCAATAGAGATCGGCGATATTAAAAAGCTCTTGAGTCCCGCCCGGTAAAAGAATATTATTACCGGAAGCATGCTCGAAAGGCAATTGATAAACGGTGGTAGCCGCAGCGACTCCCGGAAGCCGCATCACCTCATCCAGAATCTTGGCACGAGAGGTAGAGTCCACGCCAGCTAACCCGCAGTAGGCAAGGTTCTCATAGGCATATCCCGGACGATCATTCACCATAAACGTATATTGACGGGCAACGAAAACAAGCATCGTCACCAAAAAGCCCGTAGCAACAAACTGGACAAGCAACAAGGCTTTCTTCCAGATACGCTTATTCTCCCGGTAATTACGGAAAGCGGAGGCCACCGGAATCCGGGCGTATAATGATCCCGGCATAAAACCAGATACGAAAAACACCAAGATACATATCCCTAGCAAGACCAAGCTACCATTAGACAAGAGCAAGGAATCTAACGAAGTCGCCAACAACTCCTCTACCGTACCTCTAAACGCAAGGATCAACAATAAGGCCAAGATCAGTGAAAGCACTATATGTACCAACGCCTCACCAAACATCATACCATGAATATTATTCTCGCTTGCCCCATAACATTTATGGACAGCCACCTCCTTCGAGCGATTTACGATAGAGGATATCACGATTAAGATATAGTTCATCACCGCCGTAAAGATCAAAGCGAAGGCCAGTAAGGAAAGTATCCACGTCATTCGCTTGACTTGCGGCAACTCCTTGTGTAGATTATCTAGCTTATGAAATGAGAAATCAATGCTTAACCCGACCTTTTGCTGTTCCTCCGGAGGGAAATAAGAATTCACAAACGTACGCACCTGTTCCTCCAAAGCTAAAGGATTCACCCCCTTGTGCAACTTCACATAGCTTATGTAACGATCGTTTCCCAACATATTAGTAGGCGAACCCTCCCACATAAACCGACCCGCCGAAGCCATGGAAACAATTACATCGTAACGGGAATGAGAATTTTCCGGAACTTCCTCAAAAACGCCACCAATAGTCATAGTACGTCCCGGCGAATTGTCTACCGTGAAGTTTTTCCCGATAACATCGCCTCCGATATTTTTCGCTATACGACTTGATATCAACACGTACATCGGGGTGGAAAGAACCTCTTTCGCATTTCCGATCAACATAGGACGAGGAAGAATATCAAAGAAACAACTATCCGCTATGATACAACGACCGGAGTATTTCATCTTGGTGTCGGTCATCGTAAAGGTCCAGTCTCCAAAACTCGTGTATCGGGTGACGGTCTCGATCTCGGGTATCTGTTGTTGCATAGTTGGAGCGATGCCACCGCTTGTTTGCGGATAATCCTTCAACTCCCCTCCATTTTGCTGGTATTTCGCCCAGACTTGATAGACCCGGTCTCTATCCGGATAAAAATCATCATACGATTGTTCGAAATAGACTTTAGCGATCAATACCAAGCCTACCGCTAAGCCGATTCCCAACGATACGATTTTCATCACGTTATGCCGCCCTTTCTTAAAAATGGAACGAATGGCGATTAGTATGTTTTTCATATTATATCGATTTTATTCCAGCACCAGCACTTCATTATCCTTATAACTCTCATAACTGGACACAATCACCTTCTCACCGGCTTCCAGACCTTCAAGAACCTCATAATATTGCGGGTTCTGACGGCCGATCTTGATAGAACGCCTGTAAGCTTTCTTTCCATCCGGATCAAGAACAAATATCCAGCTTCCGCCCGTGCTCTGGAAGAAAGTTCCCTTCGGGATAATGATACTCTCGGTAGGTTGCCCCAGCTCCAAGTTGATATAGTAGGTCTGTCCACTACGGATATTATCCGGACGCTCACCCGTGAAAACGAAATCCGTACGGAACTTACCATCACGAACCTCGGGATAAACTTTGCGCACCGTTAAGTCGAAAGACGAGCCTTGACGCTCGAAAGCGGCGCTTAAGCCCGGTTTCACGCGGTCTATATAATGCTCGTCGATCATGGCCTCTATCTTATAATCGGAAAGGTCGTTAATCTGGCCGATCTTTTGTCCGGGATTGATGCTTTGCCCCAATACGACATCCAACAGTCCCAACTCACCGTCGATCTGGGAACGGACATTCAAGTTTTCCTTACGTTCGCGGATCAACAGGATATTCTTCCGCATGTTCGCCAAGCTGGCCTCCATCTCATCCATCTGGATCGTGCGGGAGATAGAGTCTTGGCGCAAGCGCTCGGTAATCAAGGCGTGCTTTTGAGAGGCTAACTCGAAGTCCTCCTTCGCTTTCAGATAATCCTCCTTGGCGATCAAGTTCTCTTTATACAACTGTTCTTGTTGGTTGAACGAGCGGCGGGCCCGGTTCATGTCCATATCGTATTGAAGTTTCTCCATCTGATTGGTCAGCTTATCCTGCTCCATGGTAACCTGCGTATTACGAAGGAAGTTCTGCTTCTCCGCCAACTCGGCCTCAGCGTTCAAGATCTGCAAATCTAGATTTGAGTTGCTCAGACGAACAATGATATCGCCTTTCTTCACTTGGGCACCCTCTTCCACGACTTTCTCCTGTACGATACCGCCCTCCTCGGGGCTAAGCTGCACGACCGTGATAGGTTGCACCTGACCATCCATACGAAAGAAGTCATTGAATTGCTCACGGGTCACATTACCGATGCTAATCCCTCTCGCGTCCACTTTCAACGTAGAAGCATGATCACCAAAGATAATCCATCCCAACAAGATAACGAACAACACGCCACCCGCTACATAAGGAATATGCTTCTTCTGAAGACCTTTCTTTTTCTCTAATTGTATATCCATCGTATTCTATATTTTTTATTATCATCTAAATTCTATGTTCTCAATTCTTATTCATTGATAAGAGGCTTGCCCTTATAATAATCTACCAACTTGCTTTTCAATAAGTACATCAATCGCTTTTGAAGCAGATTGGCCTTGGACTCCAACAGCGTATTCGCACTTGTCTGTACATCCAGCGTGCTCATCAGGCCTTCCTCGTACTTCCGTAGGGTAACACGATAAGCCAACTCATCCGATTTCACCTTCTTATCCATCTGTATGGCCTCTTTAGCGTATCCCTCACGATCCAAGACCGATTGCTCTACCGCTGTCTGCAACTGGCGAAAGACCTCTGTCCTTGTCTCCCGTGCGATCCGCATATTGTTACGGTAACGACGAGCGTTCGTTAGTCTGCTCAAACCATCGAACAAGGGAAAGCTAAGGCTAAAAGATACATATTCACCACGGTTATTTTTAAACTGATCCTTGAAACCTTCCGGGGCATTATCAGACTTCAGGTTCTCGAAATAACTCGTAGAGATTCCGGCATTCAAATAAATGCTCGGCAGCAACTTTCCTTTATAAATACGATATTGGTATTTACTTTGCGTTAATTGATACTCGGCTTGCAAGGCGGTAGGGTTATTCCCGGACGCATAGGCGAAAATCTCCGCCACATTCTCTACTTCCGGGACATAATTGATATCCGGTAATAAAGTATCCACCTCCAGTTCTAAATCAGATGGATAATTCATACATTCCCTCAAAGTAAGCAAGGCCGTATTGAAAAGATTCTGCTGGTGGGTCAATGTATAATCATCGGCCGCTACTTGAGCCTCGAATTGAGCTACATCCGCTTTCCCTTTCAAACCCAGCTCTTCTTGCCGGCGAGTCTTATATAAGGTACGGTTACTCTCCTCCAATTTCTCGGCCGCCATACGAATCGTTCCTTTATAATACACCACATCCATATAAGCCTGCATGGTTTTCATCGCTAAATCATCTTTCGCTTTCTGTATGTCATTAACTCCCATACGGCGATTGGATTTTGCCATCAACCATTGATTGATCAGCTGTCCGCCCGTAAAAATAGGAATAGAAGCGTCGAGGCCATAGTTATTATTAAACGTAGAAGTATTCTCATAGGTATTGGTCGCAGGGTCGATCGAACGGCCAAAACTATATTGCGCTCCGACCTTAGCCGATGCCGCCGGGAAAAAAGAAGCTACGGCGGCATTCCGTTCCGCCTTATACGTATCTGATGTATAAACTTGCTTTTTAACCGATGGGCTGTTTTCCACGGCATAGCGCATACATTCATCCAAAGTCCAAAGTTTCTCTTGGGCCACCGTCGCGGTAGCGAAACTGAGAGAAAGAACTGTTGTAAGTAATATTTGTTTCATTGCTCTATTATTTTCTACCTAAATAATAGCAAAGAATGTGCCAAAACACATAAACAACTAAACAACAATCAGATAACAAAAAGCTATTCTTTTAGAACTGTCCAATATTTTGACAACGCTGTCTAATTGTTTGACACTATTCCCACTTTGACACGTAAGAGCGTCTCCTCTTCTCCCTAAGTAAAAAACGCTCTACTCCTATATGAATTCTTGCTCGATAGCCTATGAATTCTTATGCGCATACTGTATAATTCTATAAACCACGACGTGGTCTGTACAGATCAAGACGTGGAATATACAAATCACGACGTGGTCTATATATTCCACGGCGATAATCTGGAAATAGATGAGATAGTAATTATATTTGTATATAGTAAGAAGAATGTTTTTTACTTGAAGGTACGAACAATTGTTTTGATTACAATCGTTGACTATCCTTTAGATTTAAGGGCAGGACACAAAAAAAGGGAAACAGCTGAATACCAACCATTTCCCTTTTTCTAAGTCGGGGTACCAAGACCCTTTTGTGTAAACGCTTAGCATCTATTTATCTGTTTATCAAAATATTACAAAATCACTATAATACTATTTTGTCCTAAAATAGTTCCGGTTTAGAACTATTCACTCGTTCACCGCTACTGTGTGTATTCTCTTCTTTATTTAGTTCTTTGATCGCTGCTAACGTAAGTTGCCCCATCAGAACTTGATTATTATTCACGAACCCTTCCCCATACTTATCATCCTTTTTAAACTTGTCGCATATATTACTATATACAACAAGTACGTTAGTAATTGCTTTTTCTGCATTCTCATGCCATGTAGATAACATTGTCATGCCATCTAAGATACTTTTGTTTTCCATGTTGTTTCTATATTAAATTTATACATAAAAAATCAATCTATATCATCCCCTTCTTTATTCCACTTTCCTCCGTATCTCATCGTCATCATGCAGGCTTGTCCTTTAAATCAACCCCTGCTTTTGCCTTCCAATACCCAATCGTCTCTATCAAACTTTCATTTTTCTTTTCAAGCTCACGAATCTTACATTTAAGATCTATTAACTCTTTCTGAGAATCCGATTTATCAATTGAAGAGGTTTTATTGAACATTTCACCTTCCCCCGTCACAATCCATGATATATTCACATCTGGAAATTCGATGAAAATATTCCTCAACACATCGGTCTGTATTTCTTTCCTTATATTAGACAAATAAGTACGATCCTTGCCTATTCTTTCCGAGAATTGGCTTGCATTAAGCCCTAATTCTTTAGAAAGAATGTATAGTCTATCTTTTATTTCGCTTCCATTATCCATAAAAATGAACGATTGACGAATATTTACATCAAATTATTTTGAATTGATATAAATATTCATCACATTTGCACCTGTATTAAACATTCAACATTTCAAAGATAACAAAAGCAGATTTATTAATCAATAGGGTAAACACCCTATAAACACATGAAGTATGAGAAAGATAAAGATTTGGCTTAATTGGTTTAGTGCGAAAGATGCACGGAAATTAGTAGAGAACTACAGTCGTTTGAAACCAGCGCTTAAAGAAATAGCAAAAGGGGCAAAACAAGGAGGAGAAACGTGTTTTGTATATGCTCTCACTTCAGAGGACATAGACAAACTAATTAGGTTAGGATATAGTGTTGAACTACGCTTGACCCAAACAATAAACGGTGTAACATTGAAAAAATATTTAATCAAGTGGTAATATGGCAGCATTGAATTTGAATTACTCATTTTTGAAAGGAACGCGAAAGGTTAAGTATGAAGACTACATGCTTTTGCAGGAAGATTTGATGAAAGCTTTGGGTACAAAGACCAAGCAACATTACTATCAAAAGCGTAAACGCATCACCAATATTCCTGTACAGGAAAAAGAGGCTGTTGAGAAGGTTTTCGCAAAATATGAAATAACTGATCCTAACGAGATCTGGGACATAACACCGGCTTGATATGAACAAATATGCAGAACTAACACGACGAGAAAGTCAAATTGCGGAACGTATCGCCTGGGGAGCCTCGATCAAGGAGGTTGCATATGCGCTACAGATCAAGATTAAGACTGTTGACAATGTTATCCAAAGGGTGTATAAGAAAGTAGGTTGCAGCAAAATCAACGAGCTTTCCGCATGGTGGTTCTGCACGAACTTCAATATCTCATTTGACCTTTCTCCAATGGCAAGATCAATAGTGGCCTCTGCTCTATTGTCAATATTCGTCGCTAGCGAATATATATCCAGGAATGATTTCTGTAGATATAGAACTCGCTCTAGGAGATTTAGAATCGAATACGTCAGATTACGCAATAACTAAAATACCATGGCAACATTAGAAGAACAAAAGGAGTACATTCGTACTAATTACAAAAAACTGACCGGTCAATTTATGGCTAAGATGTTAGGCATACGCCCGGAGAAGGTGTATGCGCTGGTAAAAGAATTAGGATTAAAAAAACAACTTCCTCCTCCCGTAATTAAACCGAAGGCTGATATGGGAAAGAATCCAACCCCTATCGTACCAAACGGTAACGATGAAGGAAAGATTCCTCTCCGGATAGATTGTCGAACGGTTATTCTCGTCCCCTACACCGCTGATCCTGAGAAGTGTCGTAAAGATTTTCTTCAAAAGATTAATCGTAAACATTCAAGTCAGATAGACTCTCTGTAATAACCTAAAAAATATACTGAATATGATAACATTGGAACAAGCAAAAGAAAAATTAGAGGATCTCAAGAGTGAAATTCGATGCCGTTTAAAATGTGAGCCAGAGGATCTTGAGATTGTACAACATGAATCTGGGTGTATATCTATACATTGGGTTACTAAATATATTGGACTCGACTATATGAATATTCCTTCAGAGTGGATAGTAGTAACTATAGATTGGCAAGAAAAAAGGGCATCAATGTTTGCTGATCCATCAGATTTCATGGTATACACTACATAACTAAAGAAATATGAAACGATTGAATAAAAAGACCTACAAGGCAATCAAGCAAGCAAAGGCAGTGATTACCATCACGCAACATGGGGATGTGGTTAAATTGAATGTGAATTTTTTACCTCCCGCAAAAAACAAATCTCCCAAGCTATTCCAATATCTGGCCATCAAGATGTGTAATCATGCCATGGAAATTTTAGGAGGAAAGAAAAAAGATGAATGACAAGAATTATTTAGCGATGGCTGTAGCCACCGCCAAAAGAAAAAAGTTGGCGCATACTACTCCGCAGGAGTACGCTTTACCGATTTGGATGATGTTCATAGCGGCAGATATCCTAGAGAACTCCGCTATGGAAATCCAAGGGCTATTAATGCAGGACGAGCAATTTATCCAATCCGATAAGATGCACATAAAAGCCATAATCAATCATGCCGGCAAATTCGTTCGTGATGTTGATCGGACATGTGAATACCAGTTCGCTTGCAAATTTGCGGACTATACAGAAGAATGTTCCACTTTACTTCGCAGCTACATGCAAAATAAGTTAGCCAAGATGGACAACATATGGGCACAGAGGAAGGAGGAATGATCATGTATATCGAAACGGATTCAAACGGCAAGATCATCATTCAGGATATCTCACAGGAAGAAGCTGTCATCCTAGATGATTGCTTATGTACTTACTTGGCGACGAAGCCTATCGATCAAAGATCAAGTGTCGATAGGATCGTAATGGACATGAAAAGACAATTAGAAAAGAATATACAATGAAAGCTAGAATCGTATATGAAGTAGAATGCCCTCCCGTTAATTGCGATCGGGAGGATTTTTTGAAATGGTTGGAACTAAACCTATATGTTCCGGGAGCGTGCGTCACCTCCGATAATCCTCTTTTTGGAGAACCATTGGATTTTGACACCGCAGATTTTGACAATATTGAGGTAATCGATGGATAGTTACGCCCGGTATCGAATGACAGATTGGAACTGGATCGCCATCTATAAAGAGAAAATGGGAGTAGATCAATTCCGGGAGTATGTGAACAGCGTATATAATGAACTTCTAAATATGAAAGTAGATCGTTCATTCTCTCTCGAGGCTACGGTTAAGGAGGAAAACAGAGAACTCTTTATAAAGATAGTCTGTATGTTCATTCAAGAAGGAAACTATGACTATGATTTTAGTCAAGATTATAAATTCATAAGACGACATGAAAAGACAACGCTGGTCAGAAAGCCAAGAAAAAATATTGAAGGAGAATCTGGGGAAGATAACTCTCAAGGAAATAGGGAAGATTCTAGGAAAGACCGAGTTAGCCGTTAAACTATATATCCATAGGAACCATATCGTTTACCGTCCTTCCGTAAAACGGAACCTTGTGCTAGAATTGTTCCGGATTAAATTGGTCAATCCGGAATATTTCAATGTAACAACAGCTTTCCTGCATGCGGTAAATATCAACCAAGTACGGTTTTGGAAATTATACCGAGGAGAGGAAAGCCCCACAGATCAAGAGTATTTACGTCTAGCCACAACTCTAGGCGTATCCTTACAAGAGGCCTTCGAAGCCCGACAACTATATTTATTTAACGACAATAAAGAAGATGAAATATGATACCTCAAGACGTGATCGATAATATCATCAACACGGCCAATATAGTAGACGTGATAGGTGATTATGTTAAGCTAAAAAAAGCTGGAGTAAATTACAAGGGAGTTTGCCCATTCCATGGGGACAAGGACGCAAGCCTAGTCGTATCCCCCGCTAAGAATATCTGGAAATGTTTTGGATGTGGTAAAGGCGGGAACGTGATAACCTTCGTAAAAGAGCACGAAGGGATGTCTTTCTTCGAGGCGGTAAAGCTAGTCGCCTCGAAATACAACATAACAGTACCCGAACGGGAACTAACCGACGATGAACGGAAGAAAGCGAAAGAGCGGGAGGCCCTACAAATCTGCCTCACATTCGCCCAAGAAACGTTTACGGCTTTCCTCAAGAAGAAAGAGGCCGCTGAATATCTGGAAACACGAGGAATCACCCCGAATATCCTGTCTAAATATGGAGCGGGGTACTCTTCATCCATATTTACCGCATTGACCGAGTTAGGCTCTCAAAAAGGTTATGACATGGCGACTATGGAGAAGGCCGGTTTGATTACAAGGAAAGAGGCCGGAAAGATCTTCGATCGATTTGTAAATAGGATCACATTCCCGTTTTATTCCTTATCAGGACTAGTGATCGGTTTCACGGGCCGTTCCTTGGAAAAGGATACCCAATGTAAATATCTAAACTCTCCGGAGACTCCCCTTTTTCATAAGGGAAAGACGTTATTTGGTATATACCAAGCTCGTCAAGAGATATCGAAATCCGATAAATGCTATTTGGTGGAAGGTCAATTTGATGTACTCTCTTTCGTTCAATCCGGTTATCCCAATACGGTCTGCGGTAGCGGTACCGCCCTTACACTAGATCAAGTCCGGATCATCAAGAAATTTACCCGAAACGTCACTGCCGTTTATGATGGAGACGCAGCCGGCATGAAAGCCTCCGTCCGGAACATGGATATCATGCTGGCCGAGGGCATGAACGTCCGTGCCGTTCTTCTTCCGGAAGGAGAAGATCCAGACAGTTTCGCCCGCAAGATGGGGACTGAGAAACTAGCCAAATTCTTGAAAAAGCAGGAGACCGACTTCATCTCCTTTATTTATAAAGCATTCGAAAGCGAGATGGATGATCCGATCCAGAAAACAGAGGTTCTCCGGATTATCGCCCAAAGTATCTCCGTCGTACCGGATAAATTACAAAGGCAAGCGTATATCGTATCCCTCGCCGAACGATTTAACGCAGATGGGGAATTGATAACAAATCTAGTTGCCGAGCTACAAGCCGTAGGTAAGAAAAGCGTGCCAACCCAACCTACCCAACCGGGATTGACCGGCGTGGAAGAAGCGGAGGAACTTGTAAAAACCGGGAGCAAACAAGTCACCCTTACTTGGTCTATCAATCGTTTCTCCGAGGGATGGGGAGTTTGTCCGGTCATCCTTATAACAGGTATCCCGGGTGTGTCCGAGGTCCAAGAGCTTCGCCGGCTATCTCCCATCATCCGTTGCAGGGATAAATTCGAGGTAAAAGAAAACATGATCGAACCGGAAGAGCTCTCATTTCTACGTTCCTTGACAAGAACCGGCTTCACGGTCTCCATGAGCAAATATAAAAGAGAGCGGGAAAGTTATGTAGACGAGAAAGGTGAAGAACGTTATAAACTCGTAGACACAGAGAAAGAGATTGGATTCAATGAATACTATATCGGATTATACAGTACATTCCGGGAATCTCCCGAGAATATAAAGAAAATAGCCTTAGAAAGATGCTCTGAAGTGATATCCTACGCGGATGCTACCACCCGGGCTTTCCAAACTACAGATTATGCCCGAATGTTAGGAGTAACAAAAACAGCTCTTGAGCACGTTCTAAAACCTTATCTTGAAATTCGAAAATCTGAGGTTAAGTTTAATAACGACGCATTGCAAATAGATGGTACCGCTCTAATCTTCGATCCCAATCGTTTGCCTGATTACGTTGAAAAAGATCCGGAAATAAATCGAATGTGGAAAGCTTATAAATATTTTCCCTTGATAGATTCCTCAGGAAGGAAGGTAGCATATATGTTCTCTAATGGGAAAAATTCATATATAAGAGTAGGAAACTTTTATATGGAACCGCTTATTCATATCTATGATAAAGAAAGCCAGTTCAACAAACGAGTTGTCCAAATAACCTCTCCTTGCTATAATTATCCCATTTACATGGAATGGATTAGTGGAGATATGATCACCCTTCAAACTTTTAAAAAAAGAATATGGGAAGAAGGCGCATTTTTCTTTAGTAACGGAACTCAAAACCATTTAGATTCTATATCTGAAAGTATAGCCGCTAGATTTAAAACATGCTTTGAACTCCGTATGTTTGGTTGGTATGATGAAGGATTTTTTGCTTTCAGTAATGCAATCGTACATGAGATAGATGGTAAACAAGAGCTTCAATATGTTACTGATCTAGGATTAGTCGAACATAACAAAAAATATTACTATATCCCGGCTTTCTCTAAAATTTACGCATCTGAGCGCCGGGATAGCGATCGCTACTATCTGGATCGCTTTATCAAGTACCGGGAACCCAAAGCGGGATGTTCTATCAATTTCCAAAAGTGGGCCTCACTGATGAACGAGGTATACAAGCTAAACAATAACGGTATGTGGGCGATCATATATTCGATCATGAGTGCCTTCCGTAGCGATATATACAATGTCAGGAGAACCTTTACGGCTTTATTCTTTATCGGTCCGACGGGTTCCGGAAAATCACAAGTTGGTTATTCCATCCGCTCTCTATCGATGTCTCCGGACGCACCAGCATTCAACCTAAACTCCGGAACCCCCGCCGCTTTGTTCTCTTGGCTGGAGAGATACCGGAATATCCCGATCATGCTCGAAGAGTATAACGACACGCAAATAAACCCTGTGATTTTCCAAGCCTTGAAATCCGCCGTATATGATGGAGAAGGCAAGCAGAAACGTAAGGATGCGGTAAGCAAGGAGATAGACAGTAGTCAAGTGAACGCAGCTCTTGTTATCATGGGCCAAGAAAGTCCCCAACAGGATGACAACTCTCTAGCAAATCGATGTATCATTTGCGAGGTACCAAAACGTGACGATCGATCGGAATTGGAAGAAGAAATCTTCAATGAGTTGAAAGGATACGAGGAATCCGGACTGCATAGCGTCCTCCTTGAGATATTGGCGTGCAGAAATAGCATCTTGCAACATTATAAGAAAGTATACGACGAGGTCTTTAAATCCTTGAAAGACGAAGTACGGGTATCCGTTAAAAACACGGATGGTCTCTCTCGTATACTCGAGACGGTATCCATGTTCGTCACTGTTTGCCGGATAGTGGAAGAACATACCACATTACAATTACCTTTCACGGCAGATCAATTCTTTGAGGTAGCGATAGCGAAAGTGATCAAGCAAGTAGAATCGATCAGCTCTTCCAATAAGATGTTCAACTTCTTCAGTATCATCAATTATCTGATTGATACCGGAAATATCATACAAGGACGGGATTACAAGATTGAGACTCCGGGTAAGCTCACCATCAAGAAACAAGGACGTGAGACCGAAATAAAATGTATGGAACCCGTGGATACCTGCGTATTATATCTTAATATGGGTAATATTTATCCGATGTATGGTCAGCAGTTGAAAGGAGACGCATTCTCCTTGCAATCTCTCAATACCTATTTTGAAAGTAATGAGGCTTATATTGGCCGTGTTCGTTCCACCCGGTTCCGCTGGCAAGAGGTGAAAGAGGTCCCGAAAGGTGATTTATTAGCTAATCCGGGCGGGGAACCTATCGTAGACAATAGCATGAAACGGATCATGGTAAACAAGGAGAGCAATACTTCTGCGGTCTGTTTCAATTATGAGATTCTTAGGGATTTGCTGGATGTCGATTTCGAAAAAGAGGTTTCCGAAAATGACAAAGAAGAAGAACCGAGGTTCCGGTTCTAACTAATTATTAATCAAATAAAAAATTAAAAGTATGGAAACAAAAGTTGTAACAACGATTAATGGAGTAGAGATTTTAGCAAGTAAGGCATCAGAAGGGTTAGTTCCTATAAAACCGATTTGTGAAGCGTTAGAAATTGACTATCCTACACAATTCCAAAAACTAAAAGATCATCAAATTTTCGGTTCAACTATTGGTCTCAGCCCAACGGTTGCCGCTGACGGAAAGGAACGAGAAATGGCCTGCTTACCAATTGAATTTTTTCCCGGTTGGTTATTTTCCATCAATCCTGCCAACGTGAAAGAAGAATCCAAAGAAAACCTAATCCGTTTTCAATTGGAATGTAATAGGGTTCTGTTTCACTACTTCTTTGGGTCACAAAAAAAGAGGATAGAGCGAGACTCTATTGAAATCAAATTACTGGAAGAACTAACAGAATTAAACCAGCAAAAGACAATGATCACAAGTTCAATCGCCGAAAAGAAAAAACTTATCGAGAAACTGAGAGAAGAGCGATTGAAAGACGAACCGAGACTATTCGATTGAGGATAATCGGAATTTCTCTTATTAAAGTGTATTTATAAAGCCTCGTAAGAAACACGAGGCTTTTTCTTTGCTATCTCAAAAACTTTCCCCATATTTGCAATGTCCTATTTTCTACCATGGCGGGTTGTCCGCCGAACATATTTGTATCGGCATTTTTTATGCTCATACTGTACGTATATATAATATAGCGGTTTCGTACCCCCTTGATATGGCTTAATGGCCATAACTGCCATGGTAGGTGTAGGACAAAGGGACAGGCGAAACCGTTTTTGTGTTCTCCCTTCCCACAAAACAAACAAAGTTTAGTTATGTCCAAACTACCAAACATTTGTTTGTCGGTGAATATTGGCTTTACCAGCGGCTGAACGGCAACAAGGTAAATGGGAAACCTGCTCAGTTTACAGATGAAGAGCGTAAGCGTTTCGCTGAAGCTCAACACGATTTGAACCGAAGGATAGAAGATACTGCGCTTAAGTTTGCTTAAGCTCGGATTGTTTGACAACAATCTTGACCCCTCTTTTTAATAAAGAGGGGTTTTTCTTTGCCATCCCAAAAACTTTCACCATATTTGCAATGCTAAAAGTCATCAATGTTTGTCATTGTCGCCGGGCAGCGGTTAATTGCTCAACGAATACGTAGGGCTTTTTTTATGCCCTTCCAAGTCTATTTGCTCCCGACATTTATGTCGCTAGCAAAAAGTACATACGATATAGGCGGTTGCCTTTCCCAATTACTTTACCTGCTCCGGCAGTGACTGTGATGACTTTTAGCGAAGCGGGAAATGGCAGCCGTTCTTGTTTCTGCCTAAATGCTAAAAGTCATCACAGTATGAAAACAAAATCATTAACCGTATCATCTTCCCGGAGCCGGGAACATGATATCTTATCATGGACAACCGTCCAGAAGTTCTACAACCTGTTACCTCTTGGTATCACCCCTTGTAAATCCATTTACGAGGCTAAAATGTACACGGTAGCTCTATTAACTATGCTGTCTCCAGCGTTCTTACCACTGATTGGAGTGGCTTGGTTCGTTTACTGCTCAGCGAAGAAAGGAGGTAGATCATGAAAACAATAGAGATAGAGGGCATTCGTCTAACAGCAGAAATAGTTTCCTGTATAAAGAATTTTCAAAGAGATGATGGTCTTGGAGTAGAAGGTTACACTAGGGAAATAGATGAAGCGGTTTCATTTATTGTTACCCAATTAGAATCTCCGATGTTGGGTTATGAGAAAAAAGCGTTAAGTGTTATAACAGGTTTAATTCAGCTAAAAGAAACACTTATAGATCTATCAGGAAAGGAGATTCAATCATGAAACTCCAAGAAGCCATCCACCTACTCGACATCGTAACCGATGTAAACGATCAATACAGCAAGCAAGAACGAATACGAACCGCCATGCGACTGGAAGAACTTCTGCGTTTGTTACTTCCAGAATAACGACTGATAGTATTTTAAAACCGCATAGAACCGACTTTCTAGGATATGACTTGGCTAATGGGGATCAAAGCCAGCAAGCACATCCGGGAAGCCGGTTCTATCTTTATTCATCTATTTCCCCCGGACCCCCTAAAATTAAAAAAAGAAATAAGCAAGTTTTGCGGTTTTTGAAACCTCTGGGAGACATGCAATGACAACCAACAGACCAACAAGCCAACAAACAAGAATCCATTTCAAAACAAACATAAGATAAATATATAATAATCAATAATATATATAATAATAATAAGATAAGAAGTTGTTGTTTCTTGTTGGTTCTAGTTGTTTTTTTGTTGATCCCTGTTGGTTTTACGGAAAATATCATCGGATTATAGCCTTTGTTGGCGATCGATCAACAAGACCAACCAACCCTTTTTTTTGTTGGACGGCTAATTATTTTGATTTAACATGATACATCACTGAATTTTAGTATCTTAGCATTGTATTTTATTATTTCTGTTGGTCTGTTGGCGTGTTGGACGCAAAATATAACACATACACATAGGGAAAATAGAGTAAAAAAGCCTATAAGAAGAGAGAAAATCGATATGGTGACAGTAAAGATAAGCATAAAAAAGCATTTGGAGGAGTACATGCGTGGAAAATTCAATGATTGCCGGGAAGGAGTGATAACCCTTCCGGACAAGACAGATTTGTATCATACCCTGTTTGATCTGACATCCAAGCGCCCGGCCTCCTGCCCTTTGGAGCAAGGAACGCTGGAAATAGCTTTGCCGGACAGACGATGTGGAAAAGATCCGGCTTACTACAACTATCTTAGCGAACGCTCGCAGCGAATCCTTGAGCGACGGATAGAGTTGATGTTCTGGGCCGAGCTGCACGAATGGATAGATTATAACAAGCATATGTATGGGATACAGTATATCGAAAGTATTTTTTCCTTTATGCGCAAATTCGATATCAACGGGATCAGCGAGGACGCTCTAAAAAAGAACTACTATCGCTGGAGGGACCGAACTAGGAAGCAAAAAGAGAAACGTTCGTACAATAAAAGTTAAATACGAGTGTTTTTCACTCCGACCAAGCGTATCGATTTGTCCCTTTTGGGAGGAATAAAATTCCAAGTGTATCCATTACGATCAGATATTATTGATAAACAAATAAAAACTAAGGTTATGGCAGACAATATGGGAGGCATCTCCGATGCGTGGTTCGCTTTCTCGAGGCAAATAGCGAGCGTGTCTCAAGAGGCAGACAAAGTAAAAGTTGGACTCAAGTCCGGAGACTGGATCAACCTTCACCCGGGGAGATATGGAACCTCTATCAAGGTTGAGCCACAAGAAAGTGAATCAGGCACTCTATATAATGTATCTGGTTCCTTGCAAATACCCCGTCAATATATGACCGGCGATCTATGGCAAAAATGCGAACGATTGAACCACCTCACGGCGATCTTTAAGTATAAACACTTTAGCGGGGATACATTCGTGGTCGGATCGGATCGTTTTCCCCTAAAATGCAAATTCGAGGTGTTGCACCCCAGCGATCCTAGCGGTTTCTCGGGATACAAAATCTCGTTATCCGGAAAGCAATTGGTTCCGCAACTTCAACTGATCGATTGACCGAAGTCCTTTACCATACATATATATAAGTATATCCTTGCCATCAAAAAGGAAGATATGCTTTATCTACACAACATTCTGGGGGGAGTATGGTTCGTCGAGGAAAACTTCGCGGCGAATTATTTCCCCCTTATCGCATCTTTTCTTACCAAACCGGAAACGATGTTCGGGAAACCCCGGAACGCTTCTTCCGAACAAGAGCCGACCGAGGATAACGCCTTGCTTTTCGCCTCCCTAAAAAATGGCGCATACCAGATCAGCGAGTATGGAGGATGGTCTCCACCCGAGGACGCACCCAAAAACTCCGTAGCCATAATGAACATCAACGGGGCGATCACGAAATACGACCAAGAATGCGGTCCATCCGGAATGCTTACCAAGGCGAATCTCCTAAACCGATGCTACAACGAGAATAATATCAAGGCGATCGTCTTGAATATCGATTCCGGCGGAGGCGAGGGAATGGGATGCCGGATCATGCAGGAAGCGATTAACAGCCGAAACAAACCTGTCGTAGCTTTCTGCAATGATTTCGTAGCGTCCGCGGCCTATGGCATCGCCTCCTGTTGCGACAAGATCGTAGCGAACTCCAACGTCTGCCGGATCGGAAGCGTGGGTACCTATATGACGATCGTTGATACCAGCGAGTATTATGCCAAGATGGGAATCAAGTTGATCGATATCTATGCCTCCAAATCCACGGACAAGAACCAAGAATTTCACAAGGCTCTGCAGGGAGATACGGAACCGCTAAAAAAAGTATGCGATACGTATAACGAGAATTTCATCTCCAGCATCGCTAACGCCCGGGTAGGCGTGATCAACGAGGATCAAGGTAAATGGGCCACCGGTAAGATGTTTTTCGCTCCGGAGGCCATGGACATCGGTATGATCGATGAGATAGATACTTTCGAGAATGTTCTTAATTATTTTAATACATAGTGATTTATGAAGTGGTTGAAAGATGATTCGTACAATGCGATGAAACAAGCGGCCGACAACTGGGACAAGCTTCTGAATAAGGTACTGGGTGATAACCCGGACATGAAAGCGGAAGACGTAACAGTGGATCAGCTGCTCGATTCGATCGAGAGCACCGGTAATACCTCCGACTTACAGGAGCAATTATCGACCGCCCAAGAAAAGTTGAAAGAGAAAGACACACTGATTGAGCAACTTCAATCAGACGTGGCAGAGCTAAAGGGAACACCGGCAGGCAAAAAGCCGGAAGCAAAAGTAAAGCAAGAGCCGACCGCGGAGACCGGAGATATCAAGGATTTCGCCGATAAGCATGAGGATGATACCCTCGCTATCATGGCCGAGGCTGAGAAAACAGGATTTTTTAAACACTAAGAACAATGGCAAAACAAGGCATTTTAGATATTGAGAAACTGAATCGTTACGCGAAGGATTACGATAACGTGTTGCGTACCCTTCCCTATTTCACGTTTCAGGAGTTCGCCGCGGCCATGAAGCTCAACGTGATCGAGATCGAGAATGAGGACGTGATCGTGAACGCTCGCCGCAAAGCCGGACACACCGGCCCATATAAAGCCGGGGCCGAGATTAAGTATCCCGATGAGATCGGTAAATTGGTAGAGATGTCCATCAAACCGGAACTTACCGTTTCTCGTTTGAAGGATAACATCTTAAATTATACGGAGAAACGTATTCTCTCCAACGCCGGTGAGAAGGTGGACCATACGGTAAAGAAACACCCCATGGAGAAATTCGTGGTGGATAATCACATCATCAGCCATTCGGAGGATATCACTTTCTCCGCTTTCTTCGCCGAGAGAAACGACAATGTGTATAGCCCGATGAGTTCTTTCACCGGATTTTTCCCTTGGATCGATCATTTCAAGACAACGAAGGATATCACCATGGCGAATCGTAACCTAGTACGTACCGGTACGTTTGGCAGTGGTGACGGTGTAGATGATTACGATCGTCTGGTCAACTTCTTACGTGCGGCACATCCTTTCTTACGCCGTAAAGCGATCCTGTATTATGCCAACGAGATCGAGTTGATCTGTAAGGAGGCTTACCGGCAAAAGACAAAAGCGTTCGCCCGCCCATCCACCGAGGAGTTTTGGAAGGCGGTCAAGGACGACGCCAAGTTCCCGGGACTGGAACCTGTCACCCATGAGGCATATGGAACAGGGCAGGCCTTGATCTTAATCCGTCCCGGAATGCTGGATTTTGGCGTGAATACGAAGAAGGCGACCCGGTTCGTCCAGATCCGCGATATCTTCGAGGACCCGAACGAGGTTCAGTTCTGGCTACAAGCCGGGTACGGTACCCGCTTTCAGGATATCCATCCGAAGGTATTCCAGATTAACGAGTTCACCAATGAGGGCGTTGATTTAGCGGGCGACTACGTAACCGGTGCCGCCCTGACCGTCACGATCGAGAGCGACGAGGCCATAGAAGCCGGTGCCGCTTGGAAGGTGGGCGAGAACGGCGAGTGGATGAGAAGCGGAGCTACCCTTTTAGGCATACCCAAAGGTGAGCAAACCGTATCCTTCAAGGATATCGCCGGTTATACCAAGCCGGCAGACGTGAAAGTCACGGTAGCCGATGGAGAGGACTTCACCGCTTCCGGTACTTATACCAAATCGTAAAACCAGTAAATAAATAAAACGATGAAAGATTTCAGAAAAGTTTTGTCCGTATTGTTTCTGCTAGCGGTGCTATCCGTCCTCTTCATGGGGGCGGACGTTCCGGCGGATTATGTGATGTGCGCCTCGTTTGGCCCTGTTTTATGGCCAGCCGGAGCGGACAATATGGGGGGTTATAAAGGTCGTATCGCCTTTATTCCGGAAACCTCAGTCTCTGTCGTCCCCACGCTCCCCAAAGAGGCCAAGGCCACAGCCGATTTCGTGACGGCGACAGGAGCTTTTACCTTTTTAGAGTCGGGAGGTAAACCGACACCTATTTACGCGACACGGGCAACCGTAGGATACAAAGCGGAGTCTCAAGGCGAGACAGATTGTAAAAGTTACAAGATCAGCGGCGAGTTCTTCCACCCCGGCAAGAAAGTGGAAGCCGCCGCTTTCGCCCGGCAGATCTGCAATACGCCCGGCTATTTGATCATCGAGGACAACGAGAGCCAGCAGCTTATCGGACAGCCCGGCTATCCTTGTACGGTTACCGCCTCTTTCGACGGCGGCAAGGCGGCGGCCGACAAAAGAGGTTGGTCCTTCACTTTCGAGGCCGATAGCCCCGCCCCTATGATTATCATGGGAACGCCTATCGATATAGACGCATTATTCACCGGGGTAGCTCCTACTCCACCGGAAGGAGGTTCTTAAATGATAACATTACAAAACTGGTTAGCGGACCGTAAGCGTAAATACGCGGACGGTCTAGCGCTTTTTCAAGCTCTAGCTCCGGAGGAGATGAGAAAGAAGTATATCGCTTTCTTTAGCGAGGTAAAGGAGGTTCCGCAGTTCGATTCCCATTTCACCGTATTGGTGAATAAGTTGACAACCGTAGCGCGCCTATCGTCGGCCCAACCCCAGATAACAATCTCCGAACGGGGTTCGATACTCTTGAAAACAGCGGTCGCGGCAACAAAGGCGATCGAGAAAACAGCGGATCAGCTAAAAGGCGATAAAGTCTTAAAAGAAATCCTCGTGAAAGAATCCGAGCTATTCAAGCTACAAGACAAGATCACCGAGCTGGAGGAAGACAATGACGATAAATCCGGAGAGATCGATCAATTGCAAGCCGAGCTGGAGGAAGCGCAGGAAGAGTTGCAAGAACTGCAAGATCAATTCGCCCTGTTACGGCCCGGAGCGAAGATCGCCACGTACTCCTCCCTTCCGGATAACATCCGTACGATCTTCGACGAGGTCCGCCAGATCACCCCCTTGTACGCCGCCTTATTCACGGAGATGCAGAACGAGGCCCTTACTCCGGAGCAACGCAAGCCGATCGCCGATCAGGTGCATGAGCTTTGGAGCCGCCGTGCCAAGCTATGGGACCAGATCGACGCTTGGGCCGAGGGTAAGCAGATCCAGTTAAAAACCGAGGTTCAAAAAACCGAGGAGCTCCCGGCCGATCAATTGCTGAAAGGTATGCAGATCGCCAACCGGATCGAACGACTGAGGGAGAATATCCGGCGCACGGAAACCTCTATCGCCCAACATGAGAAAAACGGGAAGCTTAACCTCCGGCAAAAAGCAGAGCAACGCTTGGCTTATTACAAACGTGAGCTGGCGGAACTGGATAACTTGAAATAAATCTTGCTTCCATAATGAAGGGGAATAGACAATCCATAAGGTATTGGCTGTTCCCCTTTATCATAACCTATTTAGAAAGAATGAACAAGGAACTAACATCATACGACAAGATAGCCACGGTACTTTTCAAAGGGCATGAAGAAGCGGCAAGCCTTCTCTCCTGCCGGGAGCTTATGCAAAAAGATCGCTGGATGTTATGTGTTTCCAAGTTATTGGAAGACCCCATGACAGCCGACAAAGACCTGATCGCTTTCCTGATGGCCGGTTGCGACGGTAGTTGTGAGCCCGTATCACAAGCCACCGCTTACCGGGATCTGGCCGCTATCCGGAGGCTCGTAGGAAATGTACAGTTAGCCGGCAAGAACTGGTATCGTTACATGGTGATCGAGGCCGCCAAGGAAGGTATCCGCATCGCCCGGGAAGCCAAAGACCCCAAAGGTATCGCCGCCAATGCGGACAAGATCGGTAAATACACCCGCTCCGATAAAGAAGACGATGACATTGATCGAAGCGCTTGGGAACCACCCTGCTTTGAGCCATCCGATGATGTCACGTTAATGGGAGATGATTTCAAGCCTATCCCTAATCTTGAAGAAGAAAGGAAATCATTCCGGGCATTGTTCAAGCAAGATCATGATATCGTAGATATTGAACCCATTACAGACGACTATGGCACTGATGACTGAACCTTTCACCCGTAAAGCGAAAGAGGCGCAACGCAAGTTTTTCAATAAGATGCAACGCATGGGAATGGCGATCGCCGCCCACGACGAGTATTGGGTGTGTAGCCGTGGTACCGGTAAATCCGAGGGTTTGGACGCACGCTTCATCATCCGGAATGTTTGGTCTATGCCGGGTTCTACCGGGGCTTTAATCTCTCCATCCTATGCCAAGGCTTGGGGTAATACGCTACCGGCGATTATTCACGCTCTCGCCGAATGGGGCTATATCGAGGGCATTCATTTCTTTGTTGGCCGCAAGGCACCCCTGTCCGCCAACTTCGGAAAGCCCAAGCGCCCGCCGCTTCAGACCGCATGGGGCAATTGCATTCATTTCTGGAATGGCACCGTATTGGTCGTACTCTCCTTCAGTCAAGGGATGTCAGCGAACTCCATGTCCTTAGATTGGGTAATCGGTCCGGAGGCGAAATTCCTAGACTACGATAAGATAAAATCCGAGGTTGATCCCGCCAATCGGGGAAATTTGCAAGATTTCAACCAATGCCCTTGGCATCATTCCGTTCTCTATTCCACGGATATGCCAACCTTAAAAGCCGGACGTTGGATATTGGATAAGATCAACGACATGAATCCGGTTCATATCAACTTGATCCGGAACCTATACCGGGAAATGAAATTAACCGAGCGCCTTCCGGAACAAACATCATACACCCAACGCAAATACAAAGAATTACGCCATGACTTAATGTTGGCCCGTAAGTATCAAGCACCTGTCAAACCTATGCGTGGCAAGACCCGGGAGTACACGGTATATTACGGAGAGTATGATATTTTCGATAACATGGAAGTCGTAGGCAAGGATTACATTTGGCAAATGTACCGCAACGTCCCTTCCCTTATATGGCGTACCGCGTTCATGAACGAACGCCTGTTCCGTGTCGCTAATGGCTTCTATTCGGCCTTGAACGATTACCATTTCTATACCCCCGGCGATACTCGCTACATGGGTAGCATGGGAGCGGATTGGAACCAGCTGCAACTGGCCGGATGCCTAGCCGATGGGGATCTGGATATGGACGCTCCCTTGCTAATCGGTTTCGATAGTAACTCCGCTATCAATACCGCATGTATCGGACAGGTACAAGGCCATCAATTACGTACCCTAAAGAGCTTCTTTGTCAAGACCCCCGATAAGCTGGATGAATTGGCTCGTCAGGTTTGCGAATACAACAAATACAAGCTCAAACGTGATATCATCTTCTTTTATGACCAGACCTTCACGTGGACTACCGGCAATAACTCCGAGTCCTATCAAGATACCATCATCCGGATCTTCAAGGAATATGGTTGGGATATCACCGATATCTATATCGGACAGGTAAGCCGCCACGACTGGAGGCACGAGCAAATAGACCGGGCCTTAAAGCATGATCCGACGCTCCTTTATCCTGTTTTCAATAAATACAACAACGAGTTCCTCAAACTCGCCATGGAGCAAACAGCGGTGAAAGTAGGCAAGAACGGATTCGAGAAAGACAAATCGCCGGAAGCTACAGAAGACAGCCCCGATAACCCGGATGAGTACAAGACACACATTACCGACGCATGGGACACATTGTTTGTCGGCGCGAATTTCTTTATGCCTGAACTCGCGTACGCGGAATCCGGAATCATCTTCCTTCATTAAAAATCGGTAGACGCATTTCATGCGTGATCTGTCTGAGGGAGGCAGCAGATAAGGTGAAAAATTGAACTTGCGCCCGCATTTTTTTTGTAGGGCGCTGCGGGGCGCTTTCGCACGCTTTGAGAAAAAAACGCTACTTGAGAGGTGCGCAACTATTAAGTATCAACAAATTAACATTTCAACAATGAGAAACCGTTGCGAAATATGCGGGGACAAAAAAAGAGCCTCTGTTATGGAGGCCCTAAATGCGCTGTTATGATTTGTACTTGCCGTGGCGTGAGTAAGCGTTGCCCGGAATGATACCCGGCTTCGGTAATCTCATAAAGTAACGCCTTGTTTAGATTAATCCATCTCTTTAGCTGGATCGAGGCCGAAGCGGGTGCGCTATTCGGGAAATATTGAATGCCTAGCTCCTGCAACCCGTAAGCCCTTATCTTAAAATTCTCATTGTCCATCCTTCTCTATTTATAAATTATCAAATATACTGAATACTAACCTCATAAAAAAAGGACGCACCCTCTTTTCCAAAACGATGCGCCCTTCTCCCTCAAACGATGCGTGCTTTTAGCCTAGATCTCGTCCGGACTCTCGGAGTCGTTTCCTCCCTCGCCTTTTTCCACGCTTACCTTCTCGAATCGCAATACCTTCGCTTGCGAGCGAAGCGCCTTACCCGGAGAGAAGGTGTACTTAGGACGACGAATCTTAGTAGCGTTGAAATCCTTCTCCACCTTCGTCCCCTCACTACCGAACGTGATACGGAAATTACCGAACTCACCCAGCTGTACGATCTTGCCGTCCGACATCTCCAGCTTCATCACGTAGATAAGCGAGTCCAGCACCGCTTTCACGTCTGCGCTGGATACGCAAGAACGCTCGCCAATCATGGAGCAAAGACGCTCCATATCACTAGTACCCGTAGATTTCGCCTGTGCGTAATAAAGCTTATCGCCTTCAGTCGCTCCCTTGTGCATGTCCCGTCGCTGCACTAATTTGTAAGTTGTAGCCATTGTTTGTTGATTGTTTTGAAGTGAATAATAGATAGTTGTGTCACAAAAACAATACAAAAGAGATATAATATCTACACACACAATTAAGATAAATCCAGTTATACATAGGAGATGATATATATATATGGTTTTAAAGCCATAATCCCTAAAGATCAAAATCAAATTGCAATAATTAACAAAAAAACTTATTGATAAACTTGTAGATCAACATATTTATGTTTTACTTTGCAGAGTAAATTTTTTATATAAAGATGTCCACAGATCTATTTGTGGAAATATAAGATAAACAAAAGATTAACATAACATGGTCACCAATAGTAAATTGGTGACTTTTTTATTAATATATATATTTACATTTTATGCCAGAGAAAAAAAAATTCGAGTCAGAGTTATTTAAGTTCGCATACATACCAAAGTATGACGAAGTAGTCACTTACCTTGTAGAAAGCCTTGCAGACAAGGATGACCAGTGGGAATACTCAGATAAATCGGATGCTAAGTACCCGATTATTCGGAATTATCTTGAACACTATTTTCGCAAATTGAAATCTGAAGATAAAATTGCTTTTACTTTAGACAACAAGTATGCGTGTTTTAACACGGGATTAGTGACTGATAATTGGGAAGAGATTTTCGCCTTTTTTGAAAGGTATAGAACTCCTAAACCCGGAACTCCACCTTATTGTTTTAAAGCATTTTTAAAGAAGAGCAATTTTCAATTGCTTCAGCATTTCAACAACAATTTACCTGAGATCGCAGACTTTTTCATAAAACCGGAAGAGTTGATTTTCAATCCTAAATGTGATTTGATACCGGATATTGATCATATTATAGAAGACAATATCGGTCGTTTCCCTGGACATATGCAGCAAGATGGGAACGCAGAGATGAGAAGGAAACTGGAAGGTGCTATCGAAGAGGTTAAACGGAAAGTAAAAACCAACTACAAAATAGCGGTTCCTCAGTATTTTAACAACAGAATACAGCTATTGTTACCATTATGCCTAACTCCGAATTCACCTAATCCGGACTTGGCATTAGTCGTTCATAAACTGAACGATACGACTTATACCGCTCGTACTTGTTTGACTTTGAAAATGGCATACAATAACGCTCGATTGATTGTTAAACCTCAAAGTTCTTGGTTAAAACCCTAAGATTATTAAGCCGGCCCAATAAAAGCCGGCTTTTTCTTTGCCATCCCAAAAACTTTCACCATCTTTGCAATGTCCTATTTCACGAAAGGCGGGTGACCGCCGAACATATTTGTATCGGTATTTTTTGTGCCCATACTATACGTATATATATAATACAACGGTTTCGTACCCCCTTGATATGGCTTAATGGCCATAACTGCCTTTCGTGGTGTAGGACAAAGGGACAGGCGAGACCGTTTTTTGTTTTTCCTGCCCCAAACAAACAATGTTAGTTATGTCCAAACACGAAAACATTTGTTTGCCGGGGAATAATAGTACCCTACAATCAACGTCCACTCACGAAACGAGTTTCCTTTCTTGGGCTACCGCCCAAAAGGTCTACAACCTGTTACCTCTTGGTATCGCCTCCTGTAAATCCATCTACGAGGCTAAAATGTACACAGTAGCTTTATTAACTATGCTATCTCCAGTATTTGTGCCGCTGATCGGAGTGGCTTGGTTTATTTATTGCTCAGCCAAGAAAGGAGGCCGGTCATGAAAGCAAGCCCTTACATAGAACAAATACGGGTGAAATCCCCCGGTAAGAAAGAAGAGATTCTTTATTGCATTGATTGTAACGAATACCGCATGAGCGATATAACAGAAGAGCAACTTACGGATATATATAACTTGATCGGGGAGTTCCTTGGGAAAGGAGGTCAAAAATGATGAGATTGGAAGATATACGTATATCAAACCGGATGCTGGATGCGATCAGATATTGGCAGGAAAATGATAAAGGTGGGTTAGAAGAAGATGTTAAAGCTATTGACAGCGCTATCACTTTCATTGCATGCGAGCATGATGCCCCGGGTGTACTTTCTGAAAAAGAATCATTGTCGCTTATCGCGGCTCTAAGTTTTCTGAAAAAAAGATTATGTTTGTTTGAAGGAAAGGAGGAACCGAAATGAAACTCCAAGAAGCCCTGCGCCTACTCGACATCGTAACCGATGTAAACGGACAATATAGTAAAGAAGAACGAATGCGTGCCGCCATGAGATTGGAGGAGCTGTTACGTTTGTTGCTTCCGGAGGAATGATTATATTTGCGATATGTTGACGTTCGTTATCATATTAGGTTTTGTCATGCTGATCGGGGCCTCGATAAATGAGGCTAAACGCAGTGGAAATACAACGGCAAAGGTTATAGCTACTGTACTGATCTTCTTTTTCCTTTTCTTTTTACTATCCTTAGTTTAAAGATATGTCCTTTAAAAGCTCCCTCCGGGGGGCTTTTTTTGTGTCTATAAATTGGATGTTATGGACATATACAATCACTTTGAGTATTCGGAATGGATCGCTAGGCATCTAGCCGCTATCGGTCATACGGACGGGGAATGTCATTTCCTCCGTAGTGACGAGGTAGAGGAAATCTCCGATCTGGAAGAACGTATCTCCTCTATCCGGGATCATGTATTAGTCGCCATCGACGGGCTTAACTCGGATTTTTCTTGGCTTAGCAATGACAACCTCGTAAATATCCCACAATATTTTATCGCCCTATTAAAGCAATGCGAGGCCGGGGATATCGACGGGATTCACTTTGCGAAAGCGGAATGCAAGGATCTTCTCATGCAGATCGTCTGCCGGATGATGCTCGACTGGAACGAGGAACGTAACGGGCTTCAGTTCCTAGAGCTAAACAGCATGACCTTTCGGGGCATAGGTCCCATGGGAGATAATTTCTATGGGGTGATGTTAGGCTTCAACCTAAGAAAGCCTATCCCCTTCTCTATCGACCAATCAATGTGGGTATGATATGGGAGTCATGAAAAGATTGAGCGAGCAGATGCGCACGCCTAAACGCAGGAACTCCCTAATCGGAGCGAGGGAAGGATTACCCTTCGAGATCTCGCTAGAGTCAACCAGCCGGATCGCCCGGTATGAACGTAGGCAGGATAAGGAGAAATTGAGACAATTTAATTCTGAGGTAAAGGAATGGATGGGCTACGTGATCCAAGACTTAAAAGGGAATATCGCCTTGCTTGTCCAGAAAGATGAGTTCCTATCGGACTCCCTAGAGCCCAGAATTTACAAAAGTAAAGGAGAGACCGAACGAGTGGGATTCAGTTTCGCCCGTGAAGGTATCTATATCCATAAGGGAGCCGGACGGGGCCAAGGTGGTTTCCGGGGCGGCTCTAAATGGACGGACAAATACGGGAAACTGAAAAAGACCAACCCGGATTCTTTCTACCTGATGGGAACCGACAACCGCCAACCGATCCGTTGGTTCGATCCCATCATCGAAAAGAATCTTCCCAAACTGGCAGACATCGTAGCGGACTACGCCGCCGATATGCAAATCGACGCATCACGAATTTTCATTGATAAAGATTAGGATATGGCAGGAGATTTAAACAGGAGCATCAAGATATACTTGGATAACTCCGACGCAATGACTAGCGCATCGGAGTTAGAGACGAAAATCGGGGAACTGGAGAAAAAGCTACTTGATCTCCGGACGGCCGGAGAAGGCAATAGTAAGGCGGCAAAGAAAATAGAACGTGAGTTGACTGCCCAAACCCAGAAGATGCAAAAGTATAAGCAAGAGGTCGCTGATACGGAAAGAGTATTGAAGAACCTAAGTGGAGCTACTTATAATGACTTAATAAAGACAAAGAATAAAATTTCAACGGAGCTGAAAAAAGTAACTCGTGGTACCGCTGAATATAACACTAAGTTAGAAATGCTGAAACGCATCTCCAAAGAAACCGCACTAGCCCAACAAGAGATGCGTGTAGAGATCGGTTGCCAAGCCTCGGTCTGGGGACGTGCCACAGATTTCGTAAATAAATATATGGGAATCATTGGTACCGCAGTGGCAGCCATTACGGGTATTACTCTTACTTTCAACAAATTCCGTGAAGCCCGCAATAAACTGGAAGAAAGCAAGGCCGATGTAAAAGCTCTTACAGGCCTAGATGATGAAAGTATAGAGTGGCTTACAGATCAAGCAAAACGTCTTTCCACTACAGTTACCGAAGAAGGTATCCGCATACGCCAATCCGCTGATGAGATACTGGAAGCTTATAAATTAGTAGGTTCCGCTAAACCCGAATTGCTAGCAAATAAAGAGGCTTTAGCAGAAGTGACGGAACAAACGCTCATCCTCGCCTCTGCCAGTGGCATGAAACTTACGGATGCGGTAGATGCCGTCACCTTGGCATTAAACCAATATGGGGATGGAGCTGATCAAGCCGCTCGATATGTAAATGTACTTGCCGCCGGAAGTAAATTCGGTGCGGCAGCCGTAGAGAGCCAAACCAAGGCTATAAAGACAAGTGGTGTCGCAGCCGCTTCCGCAAAGATCCCGATCGAACAACTGGTTGGAACCATAGAGACTCTGGGAGAGAAAGGTATCAAGGACGAGATCGCCGGTACCGGACTCAAAAAGTTTTTCCTTACCCTGCAAACAGGAGCTGACGAGACTAACCCCAAAATAGTCGGGCTAAGTACGGCTCTGGAAAATCTCCGCAAAAAACAAATGGACGCTACCGCTATCAAAAAAATGTTCGGGGAAGAAGGTTACAATGTTGCCTCTGTCCTTATCAATGAAGCGGATAAGGTAGAATATTATACGAAAGCCGTAACCGGCACATCCGTCGCTTTAGAGCAGGCCACGATAAAAAGCCAATCCGCCACGGCTAAAATGCAACAAGCAAAAAACAAACTTAACGATCTTGGCATTGAGTTAATGGAGAAGATCAATCCATCCATTATCAGCGTAATGAATCAAACCGTGAACTGGACTAAAAAACTAGTTCTGATGGCCGATTGGATCAGTAAAAATACAGGGCTGGTTATTACCTTAATATCGACATTAACTTTGTATACAGCCGCTATCAAGCTAAACACTTACTGGAAGATTGCGTCAAATGGAGCTACTCTAAAAGCTACAATTATAGAAAAGGCTCATTTAGTTGCGACCCGTTCTTCCATAGCCGCAGAATATGCATTAGCGGCAGCATCAGCTCTCAAGGCTAGAAATATCAAAGCTGCGACTATGGCTATGCGCAGTTTCTTAGTGACTCTGGGTCTCAATCCCATTATTGCGGCAGGTGTGGCAATTACGGCTTTAGCTGTAGGTATTTACAAGATATGGGATAATTCAACAAAAAGTGCCCGGGCCTTAAAAGAGATGAACAAGGAAATCGCCAACGAACGGGCAGAAGCTTATACCCTATTTGACGCTCTCCAACGAAGCAACGCCGGAACAAAGCAACGAAAAGAATTAATCGATGAGATCAATTCTCGATATGGAAAATATCTTGAAAACCAACTAACAGAACAAAGTACAACCGAGGATATCGCAAAAGCTTTAGAAATAGTTAATGAAAAGTTGCATGAAAACATAGTTTTAAAAACCATGCAGAAAGAGAAGGAGGATGTAACGACCACCGCCTTAAATAAACAAATCGATTTGATGGATCAAATGAGGGAAAAATCAAATCTGGGGCAATTCGTTACCGACGCTATGCTTCGAGACGTAAAACGTATAACAGATGAAGGGATAAAGAACGGACGCTCATGGACAAAAACGTATGATGATGTCATCTCTTACATTGACTACTACTATGGTGCCAGAGGTAAGGTCGATAAGGATTTCTGGGGAAGTTTACAGAGCTATATGACACAAACTTACCAATTAGCATCCAACCTCGATAAGATATCTCAGAAATACTCTCCTCTTCTGCCTAAAAAACCTGCAAACGAGTTGCCAGAAGTAGAAGTTATTGCCCCTAAAATAAAAAAACCGGATATAACCCCGGGACTGTCAGTGGAGCAAGAGAAAAAAATCACAGACGCAAAGCTGAAAGAGGTTGATCGTTATATCGCAACCAAGAAACTAAAATTGACACAAGATTATACCGAGGGCCTAAGATTATATGATGATTATCAAACAAAACTTCAAGCTTTAGAACTCGAAAAATTAAATAAACAATTAGCTATCTATAAAATAGGCAGTGACGAAAGAAAGAAAATTGAACAACTGATCCTTGATTTCCGAATTAAACTGATGGATAAATCCTATCAAGAATATCTCAAAAATTTGGAAAAAGAGGCCAAGGCCGATAAAGACCGTAAAGTCCAAAAAGAGAAGTTATACAACGGACTAAATAAAGATTTGCAATCTTTCGTTAAAACACAAAATGAGAAACAAGAGGAATTAGCGAAAAAGCAAGAAGAAACAGACAAACGAAGAGCACAAACCTTATTAGACTTCTCCGCTCAAGCTGGCCAAATCCTTGGGGAATCTTTAGTTGATTCTGAAACAAGTTTTGCTGACGCTATGGGGAACATTCTATTATTGACATTAGATACTCTTCGCCAAGTTGTAACAATGTCGATCGCAGAAACCACAATCCGCAATGTGTCTAAATTAGGATTCTTAGGACTAGCAAAAGCCGCTGCCGAAATCGCACTTATCAACGTCGCTTTCGGTGCCTTGAAAGGTCTTATCAAGAAACCTAGTACATCTACCGCAAATGCAGGTCTTAATGACAGCACTACGCCGCAAACCGGACAACGAATTGTATCTGACTCAGTCGGCTGGTACAATGGAGGATTCACCGGCAACGGTGGTATACTTGAAGTGGCTGGCCCCGTACATCGAGAAGAATACGTTACACCGGCATGGCAATTACAAGATCCGGTTTCCATGAACCATATCCTAGCCTTGGATGCCATCCGAAGACAAAGAACAAGCACAAATCCTCTTCCCGTCAACGGATTCGCCAACGGTGGATACAATGGACGCTCGGATGAAGAAAATGTAATGGTTTCAAGTAATAATCCGGAATTACTCAAAGTACTCACACAGCTACTTATGCTATTTTCCGAACTAAGAGCAAAAGGCATGAGGGCCTATATCGTTTATAGCGATATCGAGGCCGCCCAGAAGACATTGGACAAATCCAAAAAGATAGGAGGTAAATAAGATGGATATCATTCACGAATCCGGCAAGGCTTACGACCTTGGAGACATCCAATTGACCTTATCTCGGATGAACCCGTTCTTTAACGATTACGGAGAGCAGAGCTTACCGGTAACACTCCCTCCCACGGACAGGAATAGGGAACTACTCATCTATCCGGATAACATGGCCGGGATCAGCAAGGCCTCGCAGCGGATCAACGCCATGATCCAGCACGGGGTATTCTCCATCCCCTGCCGTCAAGCCATCCTGTCAGCGAACCGGAAAACCGGGATCGAGACCAGCTTCTACCTCAATACCGGAGCGTTCTACGAAAAGATCAAGGATGTACCGTTATCCACGGTCTTTGAGGACAAAGTTATCAAATTCGCGTCTGTCAGCGAGGCGATATCCTTCTGCCGGAACCTGTTCATTACACATGACGACCGATTCGCCTTGTTCCCGACCATCCTAGAGTTCGGTTCTTTAAACGCCACCGGTGATCCGGGACCGGACGGATATCCCCGTCTTTACAACGACGTGGAGCGGACGGAGGTAGTCGATGAGAAAACGATCCGGTTGGCTCCGGGATTCTACATATCCCCCTTCATCCGTGGATTGCATCTATTGGAGGAGATATTCGCCTATCTTGGCTACACCTTGGAGGATTCCTTCTTTTCCCGCACCACCCCATTCAAGGACATGGTCTTTCTGAACAACACGATCGATACGATCGTAAGGGGTGAGATCCGATACTCCCAGATCGTCCCGGACTGCATGATCAAGACGATACTGGACGTATACCGATATAAATTCTGCTGCGAGTTCATCCCGGACGAGACCCGCAAGACCATCCGTATCGTGCTATTCGATGAGAACCTGAACGAGACACCCTCCTGCGACCTCACGGATTGCGTAGCCGGTAAATATACCGTCAACCACCCCTCGAGCTTCAAGCAGTTAAAGCTTACCTGTGACCGGCTCACGCCGCCGGAAGAGAAACAGGAGAGCGAGCGCCCGATGCCAACGACGGGAAGAGCCACGGGGAACGAGAACGAGGAGTTCAGTACCTTGGTAGACCTATTAAAGAAATACCCGGACGTGGAGTATAACCAGATATCGGGTGAGTTTGTCCGGAAAGGTTACAAGGGGATCACGCCGGTCACGCAACGGATCGGTCTGGTCACGATGGATTATTACGCCGGCGGGACACTGGAGACGGAGAGCAAGGAATCCCCGGACGTGCTACCGGCGATGGTCTATTCACCAGCTTTTGGCAGCGGAGGAGCCGGGGCCATCCCGCATCTCGGGATTTATATAGGGACCGGAAGATCGTTGAACTCCTCCATCATCATGGATTCCGTGAATGACTCCACGTCTGAGGTGGCGGGCGAGGCGGAGGATAACGAGGAGTTGAAACCCATGCCGGCGTTCGTATTCCATGCCGGGAAACTGGACTACGGAACGATCCTCAATCATGACGCCGAGGGAAACAAGCTCTGGAACTATACGCTCGCCTACCACGGCCCGGACGGGCTTTTCGAACGGTTCTGGAGGAATTACGATTCCCTGCTCCGGAACTCTCTGCTCGAGATAAAAGCGAGCATGCTTCTCAGTGACATCCAAAAGGTATCGCTCTCCGAGTACAGGAAGGTGACGATCGAGGGACAGGAGCTGCTTCCCTCCGCCATACAATATAGCCCGGGTTCCCGGGAACCCTTGGAATCCACGTTCCTTACCACGAGGCTTTACGAGCCGGTATCCACGGCCATGGCCGAGACGGAGCGGTTCGCCTCCCATGTATCCAAGTATAAATGGAAGGTCAACTACTCCCGGTCCAACGCCAGTGACAGCGTGAAAAGGAGATGGGTGTTCAAGGAGGAGCCCACGACCATATTCTACGCCCCGCCCAGCGCATACCAATACGTGCAGGGCGGGAAATACCATCAAGCCACTTATCCCGTGCAATTCTATAGCCGTGGCTCCGCATCCGGGCCGACCGATCCGGAGGACGGTACCCTGACCGTGTGGCTCGAGCCCGTGACCCGGTAACTGTCCTTTATCGGACCATCCGACAGCCATACTTTTGGGGGTAAAATAATCGCAAATGGCAACGATCATAGATAAACCAGACGCTCTGAGCCTGTCCGGGAACATGAGGAAATTTGTATTGGGGGCACAAGAGGCCGTCTCTTTCATCTTGAAGAAAGGAACGGCCACCTTGCTCGAGCAAAGCTACGAGCCCGGGCCGGACAAGATGGTCACGATCGACGTGAGAGAGGTGGTGGAAAGCCAATTGAGCTATACTTTGGACACGGCCCAAGAGATCTATTCCCAAAATACCATATTCGCAGATTTCACGGCCACGATAGACGGGACCTCCCACTCGTTCCGGGCGATCCGGTGCGGGATAGCGGATCTGGCGGACACGCCGGGAAACTGGTTGAAGTCCCACTTCCTCACGTGGCAGCCAAAGGTCAAGGAGGTGACCTATTACTCACCGGAGTGGTTGACCTACTACGCCATATCGGACTGCACGGTGAAGGCCAAGGCCACGTTCCCGGACAAATCTTCGAGCATGACCTCCTTGAAGGGAATGACCGCCGGCGAGTGCGTGACACTCAATCTCCAATACGCGATCGTAGCCAAGCTATTCGGGAACAAGTACCCCAGCTATCTCGAGGTTTACGCCGAGGCCGGCGGAGCGAGACTGAGCGTATCGCAATTCTATAAATTCACGGATATCCATTCCGAGGACGAGCAATGGTTCCTTTTCGAGAACAGTCTGGGTGGTATGGACACCTTCCGTGCCCATGGGGTGAACCGTCTGCAGGCAGAGCATGGCCACCTGATAGCGGAACTGGACGAGAACCTGTCCGAGTATGACGTGGAGACCGATCGTAAGTTCGTTAAGAACACGGGATTCCTCGATGATTACTCCCGCCGTTGGTTGCTGGATTTTTTCCCCAGCCGGGCCAAGTATATATACGAGGCGTCCATGATCCGGAGAATAATCGTCACCGAGAGCGACGCCACCTACACCTCCAACGATCTCCCGAGCTCCTATACGTTCACGTACCGACTCTCGGAGATCTCGAGGTACCTGAACCTTATCCGTAACGAGAAAGAGCTTCCGGATAATCTAATGGTTCCAAACCTCTCCTCGCCGGATTTTATTTTTCCCCCTCGCTTAGCTGAGCTCCCACGGCAAGAGCTTGGCGAGGGGGTATTATTCCCGGCCTTTGATCCGCATAACCCGAAAGCATCCGTTACGTCTTTTGGTGTAATACATGACACGATAAGGAACGGCATCATAAGCGAACTTGGAGAGACTTGGAGGGCTATCGTCAACGGAGCAGGAGGATCGGGTGGACAGGGAGACGATTTCTATCATATAAAATTAGATGATCTGACAGAGCCGTCCGATGAGAACGCTTTCACGGCTCTTAGAGCCTTGAAGGAGATACTAAAGCCTATATCCGCACTTGATGATCGCTTTTTAAGAAAAGATATAGATGATACGGCGCATGGTAACATCACTTTCGAAAAAGACATAATCTTAAGCGGGCTGGAATCCTCCATCTACTCAGACCGTGACGCAGATAGTTTCAAGCACGAGAACGGTTTCCGCCTGTTCGCCGACGGCACGGCATGGGTGAAGGACTTGAAGGTGAAGCATGACTCCATGTTCGCCGGTTCCCTTTCCTCTCCTACATTCGCCTCCGGTTTCCCGAACGGGACGGGATTCATGATAGCGCCTTACAAGGTGACGAACGCCGCCGGTGTGGAGGAGACTAAATACAAGCTGGAGATCGATTCGATCTCGGTACGTAACGAGCTTAAAGTATATACGTTCGTGGTCTCGCAACTGCTTGGCGAGAATGATAACCGCATCTTCGCCGGAATGATGGAGGTGGATCATTATGACCCGGAGACCGGTCGGATCTACTTGGATACCGACGGAGGCAGGTTGTACAACCCGTTCCGGGAAGGCGATATCCTCATGGTACAGCAGTTTCAAGGCGATCCTACCTTGCAGAACGACTACAAGATGACCAAGTCGTACGAGCTGAAGGTGGTGGAAGTGGCCGTAGGGGACCTCTCCGACGGCGAGAACCGTCTGGACTGGCTCCGTTTCACGAATTTCGTTGGAAATCTGTCGGACATAGCCAAAAGGGATACCCTTTGTCGTGTGGACAATCCGGATAACTCCACCCGCAGCGGCATCATGAAGATCACCACGGTGGATGAGTTCGGCACGCCCTACATGGACGTGATCCGTGGGATGAAGACCGATCCGGAAAACTGCGTGAAGGTACGTATCGGGAACATGAACGGTCTGGTCACGCCCTATTTCGGAAGGTTGGACGGTGACGGGGCGTACGTGGAGAATCTTTACGCCCGTGGGCAGTTCATGCTCGATACGGGGGAGAACGTGAAGACCAAGTTCGAGATCGTGGAAGGCAGGCTTTCCAGCGAGATGTCTTCCGTGCGCTACGAGCTATCGGAGAAGGATAATTGCCTCACGAACGCCTCTTTCTCCGCTGATACGGTAGGATGGGTACTCGGTAACGACGTGTCGCTATTCACGGTGAAGGAGCGTTTCATGGCCGTGAACGATTCCTTCTACGCTGAGAAGGATAAGGTTACAGGAATCGTGGAGGTATCCAGCCGCAAGGCCCTTTATATCAAGAACTCGGGAGTAAAGCAATTAAACTCCTACCTGAAGAACAAACCGGACGGCCAACTGGAGATGCCCGACGGGACGAAGGTATGGCCTAGCTATTACGTATCGTTCATGTACATGGTAAAGACCGCCGGTACGTTAACGTCCGGATTCTCCGGACAGGGGCTTTACGTAAGCAAACCGTTGGCGATTACGGATACCTTCGTTCAAGAGGAATTTTCCGGCAAATGGAACGGAACCGGTGATTTCATCTTGAATTTCACGGGGGAAATATATATCTACAACGTCCAGATGTCCACGCATCCCGTGGAGGATCTACGGTTGGAGATGTCCACCCTCTTTCTGCAGACGGACGAGAAGATCGGCATGTACGCCCAAAAGATCGACACGTTGAACGGCACGGTGACGGACATTGGGGTGGTATTGGATAATACGACCAGCACGTTATCCTTGTATGTTGACAAGACCGACAGCATAAACCAGACAGTGACAAGCCTAGGCTTAAAGCTGGACGGTGTGGATGAGAGCTTGACACTGTACGCCAAGAAAACCGACGTATCCGGGCTGAAAACCGAAATGGAGGCGGCTATCAAGGTGAACGCGGAGAATATAAATTTGAAGGTGTCTAAGGATAGTATCATATCGAGCATCAACCAGACGGCGGAGACGATCAAGATAAACGCTAGCCGACTCAATTTGAACGGTTTCGTGACATTTTCCATGTTTGACCTAAGCACCCAGAATACGATCAAGAACAAGGTTAACTCAGGTGATCTAGGATCGATGGCGTGGAAAGACGGCGTCTCATCCGATGATCTGTCTTGGGCATTAAGTCAAGAAATATCGAACAAGGTCAATCTGACTACCTTAAACAACACTCTTTTAGGTTATACGAAAAGTGGGTCTATCACAAAAGAAGACCTGGCCAAAGCCCTTCAAGCGGAATTAACAGGAAAACTTACAGGTAGCGCCAGTGTGGGAGCGAACAAATTGGCGAGCGTGATAATAAACGGACAGACGCTTATAGCGGGAGGGTATATTCAAGCGGACTTGATAAACGTTAAAGACCTTGTCGTAGGCAGTACCTTGAGTATCGGTGCGTTCTCCTTGAATAGTTATAATGGTCTTAACTGGACTGGATCTGACTATTTCGGTAATACCTCCTTTAGGCTGACAGTAGGGGGAGGATATACATACAATACCGGAACAAGTTGTAAAACCATGGTAGGGGCTTGGAGCAATTCCGCTGATACCCATGCGTGTATATCTGGTATATGCAACACTTTTGGCGTAGCCATATATGGATCTGTAGACGGTTATGGATCGAATTTCCCTCCTACAGGATCTAAGTTTGCGGGCTACTTCTCGGGAAGCACTAAAACCACGGGCACTACCATTACCGGTACGTTGGCGGCTGGGGCGTTTCGTTTCGCTTATAACCTCGGCCTTGGTAATTCTTATAATTATTATGAGGGCATAAGTTTCGATCCTGCTACTTATGATCTGGATAATGTCCGTATTCGTGTTAGAGGAGGAATAATCGTTGGAGTTACCGATGATAATGGTCATTTATTGCAAGGTGTTTAATTTTAATATATAAAAACATGAAAGTAGATTTCAGTAAAGTAAGTATTAACGCTACGGTAGAAGGCGATCCCGTAGTTATAGACTTGACAAAAGAGGTAGGAAACTTGGTCTATGGACGTACGGCGGATATCGCTGTCTCTGATTTCGGAAAGAAGATATACTACAGCAAGGAAGCTATCGATGTTCCGAGACCTATGGCTGAGTCCGTCAAGGATATCATCATGGGATCATCCTTTATCGCCCCCTTGAAAAATGCCATGAACGAGTTACTAACCCCTAAAACAAAGAAAAATGGAAACAACGACAATCAATAAGTCCTTGACGGAAGCCCTATCTTCCACGGGTTTCGTGAAGATAGAGGCGTCCCGTAAAGAAAGCGAGCCATTCCAGCATATAGATGCCTACATATACGATGCCGGTAACCGTATCGGGGACGCGTCCGCTGATCGTAACAAAAGGCTCTCTTTCTTCCAAGAATCCCCGGACAGCCTTACCGGAGAGGAATGGATAAGCGCGTATACGAAGGTGCAAAACGCTTTCGACAGGATATTTAACGAGACGGTAACCCTATAAGCAATCTTGATCCCATGGCATATACTCTCGAAGAAATTAAAGAACTGGTCGAGACTTTAACCCCGATCGTAAAGAACGCTATAGAGGCGGGTTCCCTTAGCGTAGAGGATCTCCGTGTAGCGGAGAGCATGGATTTCGTAAACTCTTTGCCGGCCTTGGAGGAGAAAGGTCTTAACGTCTCGTACGTCAAGGTCCGGCTGAAAGACTTGCTCGGTAAATTGGACGGGGATTATGCCAAGGAGCTGGAGGCGATCAAGAAATTGCTGGAAAAGAAGGTGGATAACGGCTACTCGAAAGACGGTAATCTGTATCTTACCTCCGGGGGCATTGTCGTATCGGACGCTATCCCGGTAGGCTCCGGAAGCGGGGGCGGCGGCGGGGCTAGCTCGCTGGGCGAGCTTACCAACGTGGATGATATCGTAGACCAAGATCCGGACGAGTCCCGTGTGCTGGTGCAAGAGGCCGGTAGCTCGCTCTGGACGGTGAAGAACCTCTCCGAGATCGGAGGTGGAGGTGGTGGTGGCGGCGTGACCATGAAACTCGTGAGCGTCACCGATACGCTCATCACCACGGTAGAGGGGGCCGCCGTCACCGTGGGATACAATTTCACGAGCGTCTATCAGGATGACGGTTCCGAGACCGGGCCGGGAACGGCCACTTACACCGTGAACAGCCAGAAGGTGGGCATGGTATCCATCTCGCAGGGCAATAATTATTTCGATCCGACGGAACACTTGATCACCGGCTCCAACACGGTAAGGGTAACCGTGAAGGATAGCACGGGATCGTCACGTTCCCTATCCTATACGATTGAGGTGATATCCATGTCCATATCCTCCTCCATAGACCCGGCGCTCGTCTATTCCGGGGAGATCGTGTATCGCTATACGCCCGTGGGGGCTATCAACAAGACGGTGCATTTTGTACTGGACGGGAAGGAGTTGGGAACGGTGGAGACCAGTGCCTCGAACCGGCAATTGACCTACGTGATCCCTAGGCAGACGCATGGGGCGCACTCGCTCCAAGTCTACATGACGGCCCTTATCAACGAGGAGCTGATCCGGAGCAACACGCTTACCAACGACCTTATCTGTATCGTGGAGGGGGATAACACGCCTATCGTGGCCTCTTCTTTCGCCCAGACCGCCGCACGGCAATACGACCGGCTCACGATCCCCTTCGTGGTCTATACGCCGGACTCCTCGCTATCGGAGGTTACGCTATCGGCGAACAACGCCACGGTATCCACGCAGAGCGTAGACCGCACCTTGCACGAGTGGAATTACCGTATTCCCCAGTCGGGAGATCTCTCCCTGAAGATATCCAGCGGGTCGGCCTCCCGGACCTTTACGCTCACCGTATCCCCCGCCGAGGTTATCGTGGAGCCGGAGAAGGCGAACCTGCAACTCTGGCTGACCTCTCAGAACCGGAGCAACAACGACAATAACCGTAACGAGTGGAAATACGGGGATATATCCGCGGATCTGACCGGCTTCAACTTCAAGACGAACGGCTGGATCTCGGAACGGGATAGCACCTCCCTCCGTGTCTCGGGTGACGCTCGTGTGCGTATCCCGCTGAAGATATTCAAGGATGACTTCCGGGCCACGGGTAAGACCATCGAGTTCGAGTTCTACACCCGTGACGTGACCGATTACGAGGCTATCGCTATCGAGTGTGTGAACGGGGGGATCGGCCTTCAGATATCTTCCCAGAAAGCGGTGTTCTCATCTGAGCAGACCACGATCGACACCCGGTTCAAGGAGGAGGAGAGGGTTCGCATCTCCCTCGTGGTTGAGAAACGCACGCTAAACCGTTTGATATACATCTATATCAACGGCATCATGTCCGGGGCGGCGCAATATCCGTCGGAGGATAATTTCCAGCAGAAGGTTCCGCAGGATATCATGATCGGTAGCGAGGGCTGTACGATCGACCTGTATAACATCCGTGTCTACGATAACGACTTGAACCAATACCAGATGCTCGATAACTTCATAGGCGATCTGGACGATTACGACAAGGCGCTGGCTATCTACAACCGGAACCAAGTATATAATGATTATGGGGATATCACCTATCAAAAGGTGTTGGAGCGATTGCCTTGCTTGATCTTCGAGGGGCCGTTGCCTACTTATAAAGGCGATAAGAAAACAAACAAGGTCTATTTTACGGACTTGCAAGAACCCGGGCGCTCTTTCTCTTGCGAGAACGTCCAGAATGACGTGCAAGGTACCTCCTCCCAATATTATCCGAGGAAGAACTGGAAGTTCAAGTTCAAGGCCGATATCACCTACACGGAGAGCGGAAGGACATCGCCCACATACGCATTACGGGCGGATAGTATCCCCGTGAACGCCTTTTGCGTGAAAGCGGATTTCGCCGAGTCTTCCGGTACGCACAACACGGGTATGGCCAAGGTCATCAATTCCCTATTGATAGAGATGGGGCTTACCACCCCGCCCCAAAAGACAAACAAGGAGGTCCGCACAACGGTAGACGGCTACCCGATAGCCATCTTCCACCGTGAGACGGCCAGTGATACGCTCGAGTTTGTGGGTAAGTATAATTTCAACAACGACAAGTCCACCGCCGAGACCTTTGGGTTTTCTGATGGCGATGAGAGCTGGGAATTCTCGAACAACACCTCCGATCGTTGCCTCTTCAAGTCCGCCGATTTCTCCGGGACGGACTGGATGAACGACTTCGAGTCCCGCTATCCGGACGATGACGCTATCAACGCCGAGTACGAGGCGGGCACCCGCAAGCCGGAGAAGCTCATGGTCGTTACCTCGTGGGTCGTATCCACCAAGGATAACTTGGATAAATTCAATAACGAGGTTCGGAATCATTTCAACCTTGATAACTTGATCGCCTACTACCTTATCACCGAGTTGTTCGGTATGGTGGACCAGCGGGCGAAGAACATGTTCCTTACCTATTTCCACGAGGAGGGGAAATGGATCTTTATCTTCTATGATAACGACACCTGTTTCGGTCTGAACAACGAGGGATTGATCGCTTTCGGATACAATATAGAGTATCACGACAAGATAGGTACGCTAAACGTCTGGAACGGTGAGAGTAGCGTGTTGTGGAACAACCTTGAGAAATGTTTCCCTTCCGAGATCGAGGCGATGTACAAGGATATCCGTACCCGTGGATTGCTCTCGTACGACTTGATCATGTCCGTGTTGAACGGCGAGCAATCGGACAAATGGTGCGAGGCGATCTACAACGCCGACGGTCGTTTCAAATATATTGACCCGCTGATAGAGGAGGGCAATGGCTCTTACCTGTACGCCGCCCAAGGCTCCCGTATCGAGAACCGTAAGTGGTGGACGTATAACCGCTTCCTTTATATAGACAGTAAGTATACGGCGGGCAGTTTCCTCTCGGATTTCGCGACCTTGCGTCTCTATACGCCCCGGGAATGGACGGGCGTGTCCCCGTCGGCCAACATGACGATCATCCCGTACGCCGACCAGTATACGCGTGTCAAGTACGGATCCTACATGGTGGGGCAGCGAACCTACAAGGACGTACCGGTATTGATCGAGGCCCCCGACATCGTGTTCAACGACACCGAGACGATCATCTATGGCGCGAGCCGGGTAAAGTCACTGGGGGATATGTCCGGGTTGTACGCCGGTACGATCGACGTGTCCAAGGCTACCCGCCTCTCTGAGCTGTTGATCGGTAGCGGCGTGTCGGGCTATCAGAACACGAACCTTACCGTGCTCTCGATCGGCACGAACAACATGCTCCGCAAGCTGGACATCCGCAACTGCCCAAATTTGAGGCAGGCGGTGGATATCTCCGGATGCGAGAACATGGAGGAGGTCTACGCCCAAGGCACGTCCATCACCTCCGTGGTGTTGCCTGCCGCCGGTATCCTCTCCAAACTGTATCTCCCGGCTACCCTCACGGGCTTAACCCTCCGTAACCAATCCAAGCTTACGGACGCTTATTTCGAGATAGCTGGGGTGGAGAGGCTTACGACGATCGTTTGCGAGAATACGGGAATAAACGTGTTCTATCTCATATCCCGCTGTCTGGGCATCAAGAACCCGGTGTTGAACCGTGTGCGTCTTATCGACATCAACGCCTCCGCCCCGAACCTGAACGACCTTTACAAGTTAATAAAGATCGGCGGTATCGACGAGAACGGCAATAACGTACAGACCGCCGTCATAACGGGCAAATTCCACGCCATATCCGCTACCAGCGATAAGCTAGCCAAGTGCCGGGCGGCTTTTCCGGAGCTGGAGATCACCTACACGACCCTCTTGCCACCGACTATCACGACATTCGTGTTCCGATCCTCCCAATCCAAGACGATTATCAACGCCGTGTTCGAATGCGGGGATTATGAGTACGAGAAGGTGAACGAGTACACCTACAAGGTGACGGCGGACGATGATTCCGTGATCCCCATCGTTTTCAAGTGCGACAACCACAAGGATTTCACCGCCGATTATCTCGTGTCCGGAACCCGTACGCAGGACTATACGATCACATACATCCCCTTGCGTACCATCCGGGTAAAGGTCTACGGCCAATCCGTCTATCTGTCCGGAGCTATGATCACTACCGATATCAAAAGCTACACGACCGACGCGAACGGATACGTCTATATCCGTGGTGGCGAGGCGATGAAAGGAACCGTATCCGCGCTGGGCTACGGAAGCAACACGTTTGATTTCCCAGCTATCACGAATGACACGAGCCATACGCTGGAGGTGTATGCGGTGGTGGATGTGAAGTTTGTGGTGAAGGGGCAGTTCGGGGCGATCGTTACGGGGGCTACCGTGACTTGTGATGGCAAGTCGAAGGAGACCAACCTTTACGGCGAGTGTATCCTGCAACTGGCGAAGGGCTCGTACGATTACGAGGTGACCCATCCGGATCATTACGATACCAAGGGAACGGTGAACGTTGGCACGTCCGCCATGAGCGTGAACGTGAAGATGAACATCAACCCCATCTCCATGAAGCCCGAGGAGAACGGCAACATACAGATGATGCTAACGGGCCCCTCCTGCTCGATAAGCATCAACTCCCCTACGGCCGATTACGTGATAGACTGGGGCGACGGTATGACGGAAAACGCTTCGGGTACTGGCTCCAAGTCTTATCCCCACACCTATGCGGATAGCGGGCTTTATCAAGTGGAGATAAGGAATTGCGGGGATGTCACTTCCTGCATGGCCTCTACCTCTTGCTTGGTGGCGTATTGGAGCATTGGTGGGAGTAAGGTTTATAATATTACTTTTAGTGGATGCTCCAAGTTGATTTACTTTGGCAAGGATGTGTTTAAGAATGATACGAATAGAACTAATGTTTCAGGCTTGCTGTATAACTGCCAATCACTCACCTCGGTTGACTTGACCCCTCTTGCGTCGTGGGTGAAGGTTACGAGTTGCAATACCTTGCTGTATAACTGCCAATCACTCACCTCGGTTGACTTGACCCCTCTTGCGTCGTGGGTGAAGGTTACGAGTTGCAATACCTTGCTGTATAACTGCCAATCACTCACCTCGGTTGACTTGACCCCTCTTGCGTCGTGGGTGAAGGTTACGAGTTGCTACTCCTTGCTGCGAGACTGCACCAAGCTCACCTCGGTTGACTTGACCCCTCTTGCGTCGTGGGTGAACGTTACGAGTTGCAATACCTTGCTGTATAACTGCCAATCACTCACCTCGGTTGACTTGACCCCTCTTGCGTCGTGGGTGAACGTTACGAATTGTCACGACTTTCTGTTTAACTGCCAATCACTTACCTCCGTTGACTTAACCCCTCTTGCGTCGTGGGTGAAGGTTACGAGTTGCGAAAACTTTCTGTTTAACTGCCAATCACTTACCTCCGTTGACTTGACTCCTCTTGCGTCGTGGGTGAACGTTACGAATTGTCACGACTTTCTGTATAACTGCCAATCACTTACCTCCGTTGACTTAACCCCTCTTGCGTCGTGGGTGAAGGTTACGAGTTGCTACTGCTTGATGCAAAACTGCTCCAAGCTCACCTCGGTTGACTTGACCCCTCTTGCGTCGTGGGTGAAGGTTACGAGTTGCTACTCCTTGCTGCAAGGCTGCTCCAAGCTCACCTCGGTTGACTTGACCCCTCTTGCGTCGTGGGTGAAGGTAACCTCCAATTCCTCATTGATCGGCAGTTGCCTCAATCTGACTTTCGTCACCGTCCTCTCCACCACCCCCTTCCCCCTCTCCAGCGGAGCCTTGACGAACGGCAACACCTGTCCGATCTACGTTCCGGATGGGGCGGTGAATACCTATAAGACGGCCACGAACTGGTCCGCTTATGCGAGTCGTATCAAACCCATATCAGAAAAAACGGAGTCATGAGAACAGACGAATATAACAACAAACATCTGATAGCGGAGGACGGCAAGGTCTTCCGCCGTATCAGTGACGGATGGATAGCTGGACCGGAAATCTATCTGGGCAAGACCTATCACCTAGGCGGCGAGAGGCTGGATACCCCCTTGGAAGAACTCCCCGGGCACTATGAGGAGATCGACGATCCGGTAGCCGCCGAGACCGTATTGCTTGACGAGGATACCGACATGGAGGAAGCGGTGAGGCCAATGATAGCCGCCGATGCCTCCCCCGAACCTCCCGACGATCTTCCCCCGGAACCCCCAAGGGTGACACTGGCCGATTATCGTGCCTTGGAGAGGAAAGTGGAGATGATGATGAAATTATTAGGAATGTAATCTATTAACAACGACCAGATCATATTTTCATTAAAATCCCGTATCAAAGTCCGTCAACAAAGGATTCGCCTCCTTCAAATCATGTGGCGTATATATATCCGTTATTGATATTGAGGAATGCCTAGCTTGATCACGTACAGACAGAGCATCCACATTTTGGCGAAGCATCATTGTAACTCCGGAATCTTTTAGGGAATAGAACTTATAATCCTTCGAAAACTTTAAATCTCTCATAACATGGGATAACCAATAATCCCTAAACTGTTTCTCGGTTCTTCCACTCTCTCCTGGTTTGAAAGAATCTGAGAAAAGATAATAATTCATCGGATATTGGTAGATTTTCAAATCTATCATCAATTGAATAACCTTTTTATTCAATGTAACCACCGCATCTTTTCGGTTCTTCGATATATCACCACTAACTAAAATCGTTTGATTCTTAAACGATATATCCCTTATTTTCAGCATTGACATCTCTTTAGGGCGAATAAGGCAATAATATTCAATGTAACAGGCTAGCAAGAAATGTTTATTATTCCCCATCAAGTAGTTCCGTAAGCGCTCAAGATCTTTTATAGACAAGACTGTCCTGTTTTTTTGATAATGCCGCTTTCCTAAAATTTGCAAACCTTCGGCCATATTCGTTTTGTGATATCCAGAGCGTACTAGGAATTTACAAAATACACTCAAAACCCTTATGTAGTTATCATGAGTTTTGGCCGTATTGCCGCGATCAATGTATATATGATCCAAAAACTCTTGCAAAAAGCGCTGATCAATTTGGTAAATATACGTAGCCGACTGTTTCAACGACTCATTGTATTTCTTGAGATTCCTAATCTTTGATTGATATTCCACATAAGTAGCTTCTCGGATAATGTCATCATCCAAATATTTTTTCTGTATCCGAAAGAAATGTTCTATGGCATCATCAATAAATACATAAGATAATGCTGATTCCCGTTCAATCCATGGGTTCCAACCTCTTCGAAGTTGTTCCGAAAGACGATTGATCAAATCTTTCGCATAGATCCTCCTCTCTCCTATTTTCGAAATATGATTAAGCTTGATTTTTTTTCGGCGCATCTTTCCCTTTGCTGGATCGAAGGCCATAAATCCGATATACCATTCCACACCGACATATAATTGAGGCGGAGTATAAGCTACGATGCTCAAAACACTCGAACTTTGTTTCCTTTTAGGCATTTTTTTTTAACGTCAATTTTAAATTAAAATCAACGCTAAGACATTTACACTAAAAATCTTACAGACATTTCCTGTCCCAAAATTGTCCCGTTATGTTAAAACGAGGCACTTTGATAACTTATGTCCCATTCCTGTCCCGGGGGTATTAAAACAGTTAAAGGGAAACAGTTGAATACCAACCATTTCCCTTTTTCTAAGTCGGGGTACCAAGATTCGAACTTGGGACCCCCTGCTCCCAAAGCAGGTGCGCTAACCGGACTGCGCTACACCCCGTTTTGCAATTCATAGTGTTTATCTCTGATTGCGGTGCAAAGGTACGCCTTTATTTTAAACTACAAAACTTTTCGGTAACTTTTTTCATGAAAAATATCATTTTCTTGTTGAGTGGATAGAATGGAACTTTGCGTCAGATAGTTCTTATCGTTGGCGTAAATAAATAAAAGGGTTCCATTCTTTATCGTATTAATAATTGGCTTACTGACAGATACAGGCAACGCAGGGCAACCAAAGCTACGTCCTAACCGACCCGAGGAAGCTGCCACAGAAGGATCGGAATAAGAGGCGCCATGAATTACAATCGCCCTTTGCTTAGCCAAATCATTTATTCCTTTTTCCAATCCATTTAGGATAAGCGAATAGCCATTCCGACCTTGGTACGTATTTTCCGTCAGATAAAATCCTAAAGAGCTTTTATGAGAACCGTTCTCGTTCGAGAAAGAGGTCGCATAATTCCCTCCGCTATTCTTACCGTGAGAAACCAAAGAGGTGTAAAGTATTCTCTTTTGCCGTATATCCAATACAACCATACGCTCCGCCGTAGAAGGTTTAGAGAAATCGATCAATGTAAGGATATCCTTATTTTTCCGATCAATCTTCTCGGAACCTCTAAGCCCCTGCATAAACGCATCGAAACAAACCCATTGATCCAATCGCATCTCCTCATATAATTGGCGCCCCATAACCGCCACAAACGTTGATCCCGTTTCCGGAGATAGGGCACGCAAAACGCCACCGGTTGAAATTGAACCTACAGACAAGACAATAAAAAACAAATACAAGAAAATCCTTCGCATACTAAAAAACAATAACGCCGCAAAGTTATGATTTTTATTCTAATACAAAAACAATCGTCTCATTAACAGGCGCCCAATCGTAAACAAATTGCGCATGCGAAGTCGCGTTTCTCACACACATATGAGACCGGGGTGTCGTTCCCAACGAAGGACTATATTCGATCAACGATTTACGAGGAGCGTTGACCGGTACGCCATGGATATACGCCCCATTCGTAAAACGGTTGGCATAAGGAGCGAATCCGCCAGTCTCCTTGGAACCGTCTACCAAATAGATCATGCGAGACTTTTTTTCTTGGAGAACATACATTCCCAACGGGGTTTCCTGCGCATAAGGAGGACGATGCTGTCCGGTAGTCGCAGGGTTCATGCTACGAACCAACCATTTCGAGCCGACGTGCTCCAAGGTCGCGATATTCTGGTTATGACGATCCACGAAGATCGCCTTATCGAAGACTACCGTATCCCCTATTTGCTTGATATATTTCTTCGGAGCATACCACTCCTCCTCCCCATCGTACACGGTTTGTATACGAGCGAATTTAGAATCCTCATCCATCGCCTTGATACGAACCAAGCTACCGTCACGTCCATAGATCTCGGGAGTCACGGTATCAGTCAGCAAATAAAGCGGGACGGATTGATAGCGTTCTACACCAAGCGTATCGGAAACCCTCTTATAGGCATCTCTCTTGAAGACTTTTACAAGAGGAGCCTCTCCATTCCTGTTTTTATAGTTCTGCAAGATCGCCCATTGAGACGGCTCCCTTTGGATCGACTCCAATAAGGATAATCTTTCTTTCATTTTCTCCCACTGGAACTCCCGTGTCGTATCTTTATAGGGGTAAGTATCTTCTAAAGTATGCTTATCGTAAAGCAGCTCTTTCTCTATTTCGATACGGGGAGGCAAAGTCTCCACGATCACAGCGGAATCCTTCGATATAGAATCCACAGGAGTTAAGACCTCGGTTTGAGCAGGCTCGGTCCTCGGCGTACAATAACTTAGCGTACAAAGGCTCGATATCAAAAGTATAAAAACTGTTCTCGTCATCATTATTACCCGGGATTTATTTGAATATCGTAAATATACGATTTTTTCCAAATAACAGGTAATCTTATCATCTTGTTTACAAAGTAACCGCGCCAAATGACAGAGCTATCCTATACTCATCCTATAATCCATTTACTGCCCGGTATTAATGAGATAATCTTTGTCGTCACATAACAGCAGATAAATGTACTTACCGCAATGCATGGTATGGCGGCGACAGTAGGCAAGGCTAAGTTGTGCTTAAACACCGTTACCCACAATCCGAGCCAAAATATATGCATAAGGTACATACCGTAGCTGAGTTTAGACATCTCTGTTATGAGTCGTGGAGATTTCGAATTGCCTATGCAAGTAAAAGCGAGGAACGTACCCGCCGTAAGAAGCACACAGTTAATCGTACAGAAAGCCCATCCGATCTCTATCTCAGGTGTGACAAGAGTTACTCCGGGTATCGCTTGGACATAGAAGGAATAAATCGTCAGCAAGGCACCGACGACCATCGAGGCGATTCCGATAACCAAACGTTTAGAACGGTTCCATGTAAGATGGACATGTATATAATGTGCCAGTACGAGGTATCCTAAATAACCGGAGAAGTACCACAGTATATGGTATTCGTTCCAAAAACATTGTCCCCACACCTCGCCGAAGCAACGATTGAGATAGGGCATACAGGTCGACAACAGAAACAAGCCGATGAAAAAACGCTCTTCTTTCGCCGTGGCTTTATTCAACCATGGCGATATTACGGGTATAAATAAATAGAGGCTGATCAAAGGGTACATGAACCACAAATGTCCGGCCTGTGAAGGAAAGTTCAAGAATATTCTCGATATATCTTTCAATGATGTCTCGGCATCTATCTGCCCCCACAGCAAGGGTAAAGTGCAGTATAGTATCATAAATATGAAAAACGGCGGTAAGATGCGAATACAACGCTGACGGTAGAATTGCCAAGAGGTCAGCCCTGCCTTCATCGGCGCAAGAAGAAAGGCGGAGACAATTATAAACAATGGCACCGCCATGCGTGAGAAACCATCGTATACGGCTACCCACAACCGATCAGCCTCATTGGCCAGATAAGATTGCGGTCCCACCATATCCGTGGAGCCCTCAGCTCCATAAAAGTTTTCACTGGCGTGGACAACCATGACAAGGAAGCACGCAAACACACGCACGTAATCCAAAAAAACTATACGCTTCATTTTTTGTTTTAGTATTATTATTCGTTAGATGATTTCAAGTTTGTCTTTTTACGCGAAGCATGCATTCAAGAGGGATATATTTCGATGTTTTTCCTGATACTGCTTTATGGCGCACAAAGGTAAAAAAAGTCGGAAAGAATATATACCTTTGTCATATTATAAGTGAAATCTAAAATAAAAACATATGAGATCTATTAATGGCGCGGTTTTACGTAGCGCATTCGCGATGGTATTAGGGTTTGTTTTGGTATTATGGCCGGAAGCAGCCATAACCTATCTGGTTATCACGATCGGTATACTATTCATTTTACCGGGATTATTCGCTATCCTCAGCTATTTCACCCGACCGAAGAACGAGAACGGGGAGAAACCGATGTTTCCTATCGAGGCAGCGGGAAGCGTACTGTTCGGAGCGTGGTTGGTGATCATGCCCGAGTTCTTCGTGAATATATTAATGTACTTACTCGGAGCCTTATTGGTAATTGCCGGTGTACAGCAATTGGTTTCATTGATATCCGCAAGGAAATGGAGCAATGTACCGTTGGGGTTCTACCTGATGCCGGCTTTGATCTTGATAACCGGAGTAATGATTCTTGCCTACCCGTTCGGGGCGGCGGCAAATACATTCGTAATCTTCGGTGTAGCCAGCATTTTCTACGGGGCTTGTGAGTTGATCAACTGGTATAAGTTCCGCAAGCGTATAGAAAATACCGGATTATGATTTCCGGTATTCCATGGGTGATATACCCATATGCTTCTTGAAAAACTTACCGAAAGTGGATTGATCGGAGAAGTGGAGTATATCCGCTACTTGCTGAACCGTGGCTTGCGGGGCCTTCAACAGCATCTTGGCCTCGACGATCAAGGCGTCGTCAATCCATTTATTCGCTGATTTACCCGTTAGCTCTTTCAAGATAAGCGAAAGATACTGTGGGGTAATAAATAATTTCTCGGCATAGAAAGTAACGACGTGCTGCTCCTTGCAATGCTCGAAAAGCAATTGCAGGAACTGCTCGAAAAGCTCCTCCTTCCGGGAGAGTGTAGGTGCCGTCATCAGCTCCTTCTTACCCATAAAGATATTAGCCAACTCGATAAAGAAACCGACTAAGGCGTTTTGGAGAGCCTCCTTCTGGAAAAAATGGGTACGCAGCTTCATCTTTTCCCGTAAGATGGAGAATTGGCCGGATATATGCTCAGTCTCCTCGGCACTCATCGCAGCACATGGATTCTTACGGATCTGCATATAATGCACCATAGAGTTCTTTTTCCCTGCCGGGGTAGTATATCCATCCAGAAAAGATCTGGACACGATCAACAAACGCCCTCTCAAATCTTTGCTCACTTTCGATACCTGTATGATATGAGTCGGCATCAAGGTTATAAACGTATTCTTCTCTATCTTATATGGAATATAGTCTACCGAAATATCAGCAGTACCTTCCTGTACCAAGATCATCAACAAGGCATTTAAACGCATCGGGGTGGAATGCTCCAGCCTTTTTTCCTCGTAATTAATCAAATCTCCGTTCAGATCCGCTATCGATAAATCATCTTGAAAGTTGTCGCTGGACTCAATTCCCTTGATTAACTCAGTGACTTCAATTAAAGGTAAATTTTTCATATCTATCTGTAGATTTTTATTATCACCTCGGACAAAGATAGAAATAAAAAGCCAAAGACCACCCACTATTTCGTTTTTAACCAATTTTCATCCAAAATTGAACGAATAACAAGAATTTTTGACAATATCCTGTTTCATTCCATACCAATACCGTAACAGTATAAACCTTTCTGGTTTTCTAAATATATCAGACCTTTGCGAATAGATTCGACGGGAATATCCGGTCATTGGTCGATTCCAACGGACGAGTCAGCGCTTTTTACTTGTATACAGGGATTGCCCCGGCTACTTTTGACGTAACAAAAAAGAATATGATAAAAGAACAGATTATTAATACGGCGTTCGATCTTTTTTCTCAATATGGCATCAAGAGTGTGAGTATGGATGATGTAGCGAAAGCGGCTGGCATCTCCAAGCGTACACTTTACGAGTCGTTCGAGGACAAGGAAACCTTGCTGATCGAGGGGATCGATCACAATACCGAATCGCTCGGACAATATCTGACAGGATTGGAAAAAGAACCTTTCAATGCCTTGGAAGTAATCCTGCTCTTCTATGAGGAGATGATGAAAAACCCGAGATGGTTCAACGAGAAGTTTTACGAGGACTTGAAGAAATATCCGAAAGCCCAACAAAAAATAGAGATGAATAAAGCGAGAATGGGTAAGAGGTGTATGGACTTGTTCACACGGGGCGTTAAAGAGGGCGTGTTCCAAGAGGGGATCAACTTCGAGATCATGGCCTTACTGGTGAAAGAGCAGACGAAGATGTTGCGGCCTTCCAATGTCTTCTGCAAGCATTCCATCACCGAGGTATACAACACGATCCTCCTCACATTCCTGAAAGGGATCAGTACCGAGAAGGGAAGAGCGATCCTAGACCGATTCGATCTCAAACAATCCTATGATTTATAGCGAACACTTAATGAGTTTAATCACAGACAAAATCTATCCTAAATGAAACGATTATTGATGAGTAGAAAAATGATGTTGGTCACATTTATGGTATTGCCTTTTCTGGCGGCGAGACCGGTTCTGGCTCAAGACACCCTGAAACTGGATCTTGGAAAAGCGCTAGAGATCGCCCTTAGCGAGAACCCGACCGTAAAAGTTGCCGATAAAGAAATACAGAAGAAAAAGTACGCACGTAAAGGCTCGTACGCTTCTCTATTTCCGCAGATCAGTTTTGCGGGGGACTACAACCGTACCTTGAAGAAACAGGTGATGTATATGGATTTCGACATGGGTGACATGGGAGGCGGCAGCTTGCCCGAAGGCACGGACATGTCGAGTATGGACGAGGGCTTCGAGGTAGGACGTAGCAACAACTGGAGCTTGGGCTTCAACGCTTCCATGCCACTGGTGAACGCCTCCTTATGGAAAAGCTTGAGTATCTCGGCCTTAGACGTGGAATTGGCGGTGGAGCAAGCTCGCTCTTCTAAAATAGCGATGGTGAACCAAGTGAAAAAGAGCTTTTACGCCGTCCTTCTGGCAAGCGACTCTTACCGGGTATTCAAGCAAAGTTACGACAATGCCATGGAGAATTATCTGGATATCAAACGGAAGTATGAACAGGGAACCGTAGCTGAATACGACTTGATACGTGCCGATGTGACGGTAAAGAATACAGAGCCTAATCTGTTGCAGGCAGAGAACTCCCTTACCTTGGCTAAATGGCAGTTAAAAGCGTTATTGGGCATGGATCTGGATTTAAATATCGATTGCGACGGACAACTGACGGATTTCAAGTCCAGCCTCTTCGCCGACTATCTATCCACGGATACAACCTTATCCGAGAATACGGACTTGAAACAATTAGACCTTCAGGCGGAACAGCTGAAAAAGACGCTGGTCATGCAGAAATTCGATTATCTGCCGACCTTGTCGCTGACCGGTCTATATCAATGGAGCGCCATGAACAATGACTTCAAGTTCAAGAATTACAGATGGAACCCCTATTCGATGATCGGTATCACGTTATCGGTTCCTATCTTCTCCGGAGGTAGTAAATTTTATAAGGTAAAGCAGACGAAAGTCTCCATCGACCAATTAAACCTGCAACGGGACGATACCAAGCGCAATTTACAGTTGGCCGTTAAACAGTACATAGATAATATGAATACCTGTATCAAGAAGTTCGACGCCGCCCAAAAGGGAGTCGAGCAAGCGGAACGGGGATATATGATCTCGCAAAAACGGTATGACACCGGAGCCGGTACATGGCTGGAGATGAACGATGCCGAACTTGCCTTGACGCAGGCTCGGTTGAACTTCAACCAATCTATCTACGACTATATGGTAGCGAAGGCGGATCTGGAGAAAGTATTGGGTAACGAACAGATGAATTGAAAATTGAAAATTAAAAATTGAAAGTTTAATAGATAATAATTAGGAACAATTATATGAAGACAAGTCAAATGCTGAAAGTAATACCGATAGCTACATTGGCCCTGCTGATGTCTTGCTCGGGTAATAAGAGTGAGGAAGCCACGGAAACACAGAATGAGAAAGTAAAGGTGAAAGTGGAGACGGTCTCTGTTCAAGACGTGGAGCAACTCAGTGAATTTACCGCTACGGTGGAAGCGAATATCAAAAATAATATCGCTCCCCAAACCCCATTCCGTATCGAGAAAATCTTCGCCGAGGTAGGCGACCATGTAAAAGCCGGGCAGTTATTAGCCAAGATGGACGCTACCAGCCTAAAGCAAGCGAAGATACAATTGGATAACCAAGAGATCGAGTTCAAACGTATCGACGAGTTGTATAAGGTAGGCGGTGCTTCCAAATCCGCTTGGGATGCCCAAAAGACTTCCTTGGAAGTGGCTCGAGAGACGTATAAAAACTTGGTGGAGAACACCCAATTGCTAAGCCCGATCAGCGGAATCGTAACTGCCCGCAACTACGATAGCGGCGATATGTACAGCGGCGGAAACCCAATCTACACAGTGGAGGAAATCCGTCCGGTCAAATTAATGGTGAATGTCTCCGAGAGTCTTTTTACGAAAGTGAAGAAAGGCCATGAGGTAGATATCCGGCTGGATGTGTACGGAGACGAGGTTTTCAAGGGTAAAGTCAACTTGGTTTATCCGACGATCGATCCCGCTACCCGCACGTTCCCTGTGGAGATCAAGATCGCCAACTCGGATGAGCGAGTGCGACCGGGTATGTTCGCCCGGGTGACGATGAGTTTCGGCCATATGGATCACGTGGTGGCCCCGGATCGCTCTATCGTAAAACAATCAGGCGCCGGCGACCGGTATATCTATGTATGCAAAGACGGCAAGGTATCCTACCAGAAGGTGGAGCTAGGACGCCGTATGGGTGATAAATATGAGATCATATCCGGAGTGGAGGATGGCGACCAAGTGGTTATCACCGGGCAAAGCCGCCTGACGAACGGTATGGAAGTTGAAATCGAAAACGAATAACAGACTATGAGTTTATATGGAACAGCGGTAAGAAAGCCCGTATCGACCGCCCTTGTATTTGTGGCGATCGTGATCTTCGGACTTTTTTCCTTAAGCAGGTTATCAGTGGACTTGCTTCCGGAGATAGAGACGAACACCATCATGGTGATGACGGCCTATCCCGGCGCCAGCGCTTCGGATATCGAGATGAATGTTTCGAAGCCCTTGGAAAACGTGTTGAATAGCGTAAGCGACTTGAAGCATATCACGTCGCAATCCCGTGAGAATATATCGATCGTAACGTTGGAATTTAATTATGGCATCGATATCGATGTCGCCACAAACGATGTCCGCGACAAACTGGACATGGTAGAGTCTTCCCTACCCGATGACGTAGAGAATCCGATCATCTTCAAGTTCGGTACGGACGATATCCCTATCTTGATCCTTTCCGTGACCGCGGAGGAGAGCACGAACGCTCTTTACAAGATCTTGGACGATAAGGTATCCAACCCATTGGCCCGTATCAGTGGCGTGGGTGCCGTGTCTATCTCCGGTACGCCGATCCGTGAGTTGCAAGTGTATTGCGACCCGTACAAGTTGGAGGCTTACGGCCAGACCATCGAAGGTATCTCTACCATCATCGCGCAAGAGAACCGGAATACACCGGGAGGTAGCGTAGATATCGGTTCTAATACCTACTCCTTGCGTGTTCAAGGAGAATTCACGGACGCTAAGCAGATGCTAGACCTAGTGATCGGTAGCCAGAACGGAAAGAACGTATATCTGCGTGACGTGGCCCGTGTAGAGGACAGTATCGAGGAACGTGCGCAAGAAACGTTCAACAACGGCACGAAAGGTGGTATGATCGTCATACAGAAACAGTCCGGAGCGAACTCGGTGAACATCGCCAAGAAGGTACACCAGAAACTTCCGGAGATACAGGCTAGCTTACCCTCAGACGTGAAGCTGGACGTAATCATGGATACTTCCACGAATATCTTGAATACGATCGATAGCTTGAAAGAGACGATCATGATTACCTTTATCATCGTTATGTTGGTGGTATTCGTGTTCTTGGGACGCTGGAGGGCTACGTTTATCATTATCTTAACCATCCCGATCTCCTTGATCGCTTCTTTCGCTTATTTGCTGGCCTCGGGCAATACGTTAAACATTATCTCATTGAGCTCACTTTCTATCGCTATCGGTATGGTGGTGGACGACGCTATCGTGGTATTGGAGAACGTAACGACCCATATCGAGCGGGGTAGCCAGCCGAAACAGGCCGCTGTACACGCCACGAACGAGGTGGCTATCTCGGTTATCGCCTCCACCCTTACGATGTTAGCGGTGTTCTTGCCGTTGACGATGGTTACGGGTATGGCGGGTATCTTATTTAAGCAGTTGGGATGGATCGTTAGTATCATCATGATCGTTTCTACGGTAGGCGCCTTGACATTGACCCCGATGCTTTGCTCACAGTTATTACGCCAGCAACCGGAGAAGGGTAAATTGTACCGGATGTTCTTCACGCCTATCGAAAAGGGATTGAACGCCTTGGATCGCGGTTACGGACGCTTCTTGAACTGGGCCGTACGCCACCGGAAAACGGTGATCGTAGGCGCTACGCTGATCTTCATCGGCAGTATGATGCTGATCCCGGTTATCAAGACGGAATTTTTCCCGACACAAGATAACGCACGCATCGGCATAACGATTGAGTTGCCGATCGGTACACGGCAGGATATTACCCGTGAGTTAGCTCTCGACATCGACAAGAAGTTCCGTGAGAAATATCCGGAGATCCTAATCAGTAACTTCACGGAAGGTACGGCGGATACGGATAATACCTTCGCCCAGCTAAGCAATAACGGTACGCATATTATCGAGTTCAATATAAACCTAACTAGCGTGGGCGACCGTGAGAGAGGTCTTACCGAGATTTGCGAGTTGATGCGGCAGGACTTAGCCCAATACAGCGAGATCAAGAAATTCGAGGTACTCGCCGGAGGGCAGGAAGGTTCTATGGGTGGAGAGACCTCGGTTAACATCGAGATCTATGGTTTTGATTTCGCCCAGACGGATGCCGTGGCGAATGAGATCGCCCGTCGTATGAGAAATGTAAAAGGATGCTCGCAAGTAAATATCAGCCGTGAGGATTATATCCCGGAATACCAGATCGACTTCGACCGGGAGAAACTGGCCATCAACGGGCTGAACGTAACAACCGCCTCTATGTATCTCCGAAACCGTGTAAATGGTTCCACCGCTTCAAAATATCGTGAGGATGGAGATGAGTATGATATCAAGGTACGTTACGCCCCAGAGTTCCGTGAGTCCGTAGAGGATCTTGAGAATATTTTGATCTATAACAATGAGGGCAAAGGCATCCGCATCCGTGATTTAGGCAAGGTAGTGGAACGTATGACTCCCCCGACCATCGAGCGTAAAGACCGTGAGCGTGTGATCACCGTATCTGCCGTAGCGGGTAAGGGAGCGGCATTGAGCGACTTGGTTGCCGCCGCCCGGAACGAGTTGAAACAAATGGATATCCCATCCGACGTAAGTTGGCAGTTGGGTGGAACATTCGAAGATCAGCAGGATACATTTACCGATTTGGGTATCTTAATGGTATTGATCATCATCTTGGTATTCATCGTGATGGCTGCCCAGTTCGAGTCGTTGGTAGACCCGTTCGTGATCATGTTCTCTATCCCGTTCGCCTTTACAGGTATCGTATTGGGATTGGCGGTCACGCAGACACCATTGGGCGTTATGGCTTTGATCGGCGTGATCATGTTGATGGGTATCGTGGTTAAAAACGGTATCGTGCTGATCGACTATACGATCTTATGTCGGGAGCGTGGCATGGGTATTATCACATCGGTAGTGACTGCCGGAAAATCCCGTCTTCGCCCGGTATTGATGACAACGTTGACGACCGTTTTGGGTATGATCCCGATGGCGGTGGGAACCGGCGAGGGTTCCGAGATGTGGCGCTCGATGGGTATGACCGTGGCTTGGGGTCTTTCCGTATCCACCTTGATTACCTTGATTATTGTTCCGACGGTCTATGCCGTATTCGCCGCCAACGGCGTAAAACGAAGACGCCGCAAAATAAGAAAGGCATTACGAAATAATTAATTATCTTTGCGTACCATAGGGAAGCCGAGGCCAAGCAAACCTCGATGGGCATTGTTAGGTCGTGACAATGCCCATTGTAAGGTGCTTACGATGCCCATTATAAACAGGCTTGAATGCCCATCGCAAGAAAAGCCTCCCTACGGGTATGCGATCTCATAAAAAAGCAACTATATGAAAGCGATATTTATATCTTTCAATCAAGCGTATTACGAGACCATCGTCAATATCATGGACCGTAATAACCTTAAAGGTTTTACCTATTGGGATGTCGTGCAAGGACGGGGAAGTAAAACAGGCGAGCCACATTACGGCAATCACGCTTGGCCTACCTTGAATTCAGCTATCCTTACGATGGTAGAAGACGAGAAGGTCGATCATTTTCTGGAAATCCTACACAACTTAGACAAGGAAACGGAAGCGCAAGGGCTTCGGGCCTTCGTCTGGAATATAGAGAAAACTATCTAACTTAATTTTTCGGAACAACTATATTAATCTATTGATATGGACAAATCAATCCTGTTTACACCCGGTAAGATCGGTCCGCTAACACTTAGGAACCGCACGATCCGGGCCGCCGCATTCGAGAGTATGTGCCCGGGAAACGCTCCCTCGGAGCAGTTATTCAACTATCATACATCCGTAGCCGCCGGAGGGATCGGCATGACGAACATAGCTTATGCCGCCGTGACGCAAAGCGGCTTGTCGTTCGAGCGTCAGCTGTGGATGCGTCCGGATATTATTCCCGGCCTCCGCAAGCTCACCGACGCTATCCATAAAGAGGGAGCCGCCGCTTCCATCCAGTTAGGCCATTGCGGTAATATGTCGCATAAGCGGATTTGCGGATGCACGCCTATCTCAGCGTCCAGCGGGTTCAACCTCTACTCTCCCACGATCGTACGAGGTATGAGACAATCCGAGATCGCTTCCATGGCTCGTGCCTACGGTGAGGCCGTACGATTGGCACGTGAGGCAGGTATGGACGCTGTCGAGATCCATGCCGGGCATGGTTATCTGATCAGCCAATTCCTTTCCCCGTACACCAACCACCGGAAAGACGAATATGGAGGAAGCCTTGAGAACCGTATGCGCTTCATGAGAATGTGTATGGAAGAGGTGATGAAAGCAGCAGGTTCCGACATGGCCGTAACCGTAAAGACCAATATGCGGGACGGGTTCAAGGGAGGACTTGAAATAGACGAATGCCTAGAAGTAGCCCGTACACTCCAAGACCAATGCGGAGCGCATGCCTTAGTACTAAGCGGCGGATTCGTGAGCCGTGCCCCCATGTATGTAATGCGGGGAGAAATGCCGATCCGTACGATGGCGTATTATATGCCTAGGGGCTATCTACCGATTGGAATCCGCATGGTGGGTAAATATATGATTCCCTCGGAACCGTTTAAGGAGGCTTACTTCCTTGAAGATGCGTTGAAATTCCGCAAAGCCTTACATTTACCTCTTATTTACGTAGGAGGATTGGTCTCCAGAGACAAGATCGAGGAGGTACTGAACGACGGGTTCGAGTTTGTGGCCATGGCACGTGCCTTGGTGAACGAGCCGGGCTTCGTCAACCGTATGAAAGAAGACGAGCACGCCCGTTGCGATTGTGGGCATAGTAACTATTGTATCGCCCGTATGTATAGCGAGGATATGGTCTGTCATAAGAACGTGAAAGGTCTTCCGGAATGTATCGTACGTGAAATCAAAAGGCTTGAATATAAATAATGGAAAAGAAATGGGCTTTAGTCACGGGGGCCAGTTCCGGAATAGGTCTCGCCTATGCCGAGGAACTAGCCTCACGAGGCTATCAGTTAGTGATCGTCAGCAATGAGGAACAGGCGATCCGGGAGAAAGGTGAGTTTCTCTCCGAGAAATATGGTATAGAAGTTTTGCCGCTTTATCGTGATTTGGCGATCCCCGGGGCGGCCAAGGAGCTATATGATACTTGCCAAGAGAAAAACATCCCAATAGAGGTATTGGTCAATAACGCCGGTATGTTTTTTTTCTGCGAGACCTTACAAGCTAAGGCCAACATCGTCGAGAAAATGCTCTACCTCCACGTGACTACTCCTACCCAGCTCTGTTATTATTTTGGGCAAGAGATGAAGAAACGGCGTCATGGATATATCCTCAATATGTCATCCCTATCTTGTTGGCTACCTTATCCGGGAATTACGCTGTACGCTTCCACCAAGCGATACTTGAAAAGTTTCTCCCGGGGCTTGCGTTCAGAGTTACTGGATTATGGAGTAAGCGTAACCGTACTTTGTCCCGGCGCCGTCGCCACGAATTTATATAACCTAAGCGACAACTTAAAGACCTTAGCGATCCGCCTAGGTATCATGATGCGTCCGGAAAAACTGGCTAAAAAAGGGATTAATGCCTTGTTTCACCACCGGGCTTCCCTATTACCGGGTCTCTTCAACAAAATATGCACACCCCTCGTAATGCTCCTCCCCCACGGCCTTGTCCGTTGGATCATGCGAACCACGAAATTAGTGAAGCTAGATCGATAATCCGACAAATAACATGCGAAATATTTGTCACATCAAACAAAAATCGTATCTTTGCACCGCTTTTTAGCCCCGTACCGTGTGATGGGAAATTAGGAAGCAAAATAACTAATTTTGAGTAACACAAAAATTAAAGAAAATGAAGACATTTGAGTTAGAAGGAAAAGGAAGAGAGATCGTCGCTCGTTCCGCTGATCAGAAAAGAGCCTTGAAAGCAATGCGTAAGAACAATGAAATTCCTGCTGTATTATACGGTGGCGAAAAAGTAACTCACTTCACGGTTACAAAAGAAGCCGTTCGTAAGTTGGTTTACACTCCGGAGATTTTCGTTGTTGAGTTAAGCATTGACGGTAACAAGACGATGGCAATCGTTAAGGACATGCAGTTTCAACCTGTAACTGACGAAATCCTTCACATGGACTTCTTGGAAGTATCTAAGGACAAAGCCGTAGTAATGGAAGTTCCGGTTGTTTTGGAAGGTCACGCAGAAGGTGTTAAAGCCGGTGGTAAGTTGTCTCTTCAAATGAGAAAACTGAAAGTGAAAGCTATATACGATCAAATCCCTGAAAAGTTGACGATTAATGTAGATCACCTTGGCTTAGGTAAGACTATGCAGGTAGGTGCTTTGCACTTCGAAGGTCTTGAATTGATGAACGCTAAAAACGCTGTTGTTTGCGCCGTTCAATTGACTCGTGCCGCTCGTGGTGCTCAGGCTAAAGGATAATCTGAGGTAAAAACATTATTACAATACATGAAGGGGAGGATATTCATAGAATGTTCTTCCCCTTTCTTTTATAGATTCGAGGATAATGAAATATTTGATAACAGGACTTGGTAATATCGGTTCCGAATATTGGGGAACCCGTCATAATATAGGTTTCCGGGTTGTCAACCATCTGGTAGAGAGCGTAGGAGGCAATTTCACTGAGGAGCGATACGGGGCAATCGCACGCATACGGGTGAAAAACTGTGACTTGATCGTGCTAAAGCCGAATACTTTTATGAACCTCAGCGGCAACGCCGTTCGGTACTGGTTACAAAAAGAGAACATTCCCGTGGAAAATCTATTGATTGTCGTAGATGATCTGGCATTGCCATTCGGAACCTTACGTCTGAAACCAAAGGGTAGCGACGCCGGGCATAACGGGTTGAAGAATATCGCCCAGTTATTGAATACGCAGGAATATTCCCGCCTTCGTTTCGGCATAGGCAGCGATTTTCCACGGGGCGGACAGATCGATTACGTGCTAGGGAAATTTCCCCCGGAGGAATTGCAATTGATGCCAGAGATATTGGATCGTGCGACAGAGATCATCAAGAGCTTCTGCCTCGCCGGCATCCAGATTACGATGAATCAATTTAATAATAAATAAAAAGAGACTGAGAATACAGATATGAACGAGGTACGTATCGATAAATGGATGTGGGCGACCCGTATCTTTAAGACCCGCACGATAGCCGCGGAAGCTTGCAAGAAAGGGCGTATCATGATAGGTGGAGTAACGATCAAACCTTCCCGCATGATCAAGGTTGGCGATGTGATCCAAGTGCGTAAACCGCCGATCACCTTCTCTTTTAAGGTAATCGGATTGATCGAGAATCGTGTGGGCGCGAAGCTCGTCCCGAATTACTTGGAGAACGTGACAACCCCGGATCAGTATGAGATTCTGGAGATGAACCGTATCTCCGGTTTCGTGAACCGTGCGAAAGGTCTCGGACGTCCTACCAAGAAAGACCGTCGTGAACTGGAGCAATTCACTGAGCCGGAATTCATGGATGACGGATTCGATTTCGAGTTCGACTTTGGAGAAGAGGATGAGGAGTAAGCATGCTGATTTCCACCCAATTACATTTACCAATATTTTCATCAAGAAGTAAAAGTATTTTCACCTAGAGGTAAAACTGTTTACATACTGATGTAACGACATTTACCTCTAGAGGAAAAAACATTTACCATTAGAGGTAAATGTCGTTACAACGGTATGTAAACGGCAATTATTCCTATTGATTCTCCTCGGAAAGCAGATTCCCCTCCTCATCCCAGCTACGCCAGACACCAGATTTCTTCCCTGCCGTATAGAACATCTCATACAACAAATTTCCCTTATCGCTCCAGATACGCCAAGGGCCGTCCTTTTGCCCTTCCTTATAAGAAGCCAGGCCGATCAGCTGGCCGTTATCGCTATACGTGCGCCATTCACCATGGAAGATCCCGTGATAGTAGGAACGCACCTCGGCGATCTTGCCATCCGGATAATAGATCACATAGGTTCCCTCGGGACGGCCATCCTTCAGGTACAGCTCCATCTTGAGCATGCCATCCTCATAGAATTCCGTATAGCGGCCCGTATACGGGGTGGTTTGTGTCTCATCGGTATAATACTGTCCCTCGCTCAATACCAAGTCTTGCGCCAGCACGGTCCAAGAGGCTCCCGCCAAAAAAGCGGAAAGTAACAATAGCTTTTTATTCATGATACATTCTTATCTAAATTATACATAAAAAGACACCGAGGGATCTTTCCGGATACCTCAGTGCCTTTAACAAATTCACAACCTATTCAATGCCAAGCTTGATTAATATTCGGTATTTTGAGGATCCCAATTAGTCCAACCGGCAGTCCAGTCATTCTTTCCGTCGAAAGCACCTTTGTAAGTTACTTTTTCGAAGAAGCTGTTGTTCAATACCTCATCGACAAATTCAGCGCCTTGCACAGCTGAAGCTACGACAGAAGAGTAATCACCATCTTTAGAGATAATCTCGTTGGTCGTTGCCAGAGTCGTGTTGCTACCGGCAAGATTGAAGAAGTTCTCACTTACCTTATCATCCTCATAGAAGTTCTTCCACATACCAGCAAAGATCACATTCTTGATGGCGATGCCATCGTTTGCCGTACCTTTCTTATCAGTAGCACGAAGTCCGTAAGGCCAGCCGGTGAATACGGAGTTGTAAACATTCAAGCTGGTATTACGACGCAGGTGCATGGCTGCCTGGAATTTACCACCCTTGGCACCGTTAGCAGCGTCGGCTGTCTTGGCTTCCACCTCAGCCTGTGTCTTATCGGATACCTTGCCATAGAAAGGACCTATCAAGGTTACGTTGGAGAAGACCGGCTTGGTAAGCGGAGTGTTGGAAGAACCGTCACCGTCGTTATCAGATTCAAAACCGTTAGAGTCTGAAGTATCAGCGATATTCTTATCACGTACGCTCAACAAGAATTGCAGTTTACCCGTATAACCGAAGTCTGTATCGAAATCATCATCCCAGCCTTTGTAAGCGATCAAGTGTTTGGCATTTACCGTTCCACCGAACCATTCGTAAGAATCATCGTTCGAAAATGAAACCTGAACGAACTCCACTTCTGTGCCGCTACCAACGCCGCCGAAGGTTAAGCCATTGATTTCCTTGTCTGGCTCCAAAGGATAACCGGCGAACTCGATACGAACGTATTTCAATTTACCGGAACTTTCCGCATTAAACTCATCGGAGGTCGTATTTCCATATAATGTACCAGGTCCTCCTTCGATAGTTGGTTGATTGGTACGATTCACACGAGCGTTACCACAAATAATCAGACCGCCCCAGTCACCTGTCAAACGTTTACCCGGCTCTTTATCGGACGTAAAGACGATCGGTTTGTCAACAGTACCTTCGGCGATGATCTTAGCGCCCGGCTCGATAATCAAGGAAGCGGCTTTCTCGCCCGGACTAACGGACACACCTTTGATAACAGAACCAGCCTCAATAGTCAATGTAGCGCCTGATTTCACGTATACGAAGCCTTTCATGAAGTTCTTGTCGGCAGCGTTGATCGTTAGATCAGCCGTGATATTTCCTTCCAATATCACCTCTTTGGAAGACGGAGCATCATTAGAGACAGTCACGGTACAAGTAGCCGTTTTACCGCCATCCTTCGTAGTTACAGTAATCGTAGCGGAACCTTCGGCCACGGCTGTTACCTTACCGGCATCAACAGTCGCTACCTTTTCATCGGAAGTACTCCATGTAACCGTTTTATCCGTAGCGTCACTTGGAGTAATAGTCGCGGACAAGGTAGTGGATTCGCCCACCTTGATAGTAGCGGTAGGAGGGCTGACTGCCACAGCCGATACGGCTACGGAGCCATCAGGTTTATCATCGTCATCACTACACGATACAGTCCCAAACATAACGGCCATCGTTAACACAGAGGCCAAACCTTTTAAGAGAAATCTGTTCATAATAAAAACATTTTGTTTGTAATATATATATATTCAATTAAACATCAAAACCTAAGGGAAACACCGATATTGATATCCACTCCCGGGCGATAGCTGCGGATCAGTTGCTCACGCTCGCTCTTGCCGCCTTTGTCGTCTGTCAGTTTCACGAACTGCTTGTACTCGACCTTGGAGTTCAATATATCCTGGATTCCCGCCTTGATCTCGACAATCTTGCCAATCTTCTTCGAGAAAGTAAGATCCAACGAGTTGCGGGGCATCTCATATATATCAGGGATATCCTCGTCCTGGTTCTGCATCGGGACACCGACCGACTCAATACGCTTCCCGATCCGGTTATAGAGCAGGGAGGCGGAAATCCCCTTGTCATCGTACTGGTAGAAAAAACCGGCATTAACCAAGTAGGGGGATTGCCCTGCCAAAGGGCGATCCCGCTCCGGTGCCCCTTCCTCGAAACGGACACGGCTATAGATATATGCGGCGTTGCACACAAAGCTCAAGCCTCGCAGCCCTATAAAGTCGAGGTTCTTTTTAACGTCCAACTCTACGCCGAAGGTCTCGGCGTTCTTCGCGTTATGATAGGTATATTGCAGGCCGGAACCAGCCTCGTTGTACGTCTCCTCGATAGGATCCTTGAAGTGCTTGTAGAAACCGCCGATCGTGATCATCTCGCCCGCGGCGGGATAGAACTCATAACGAAGATCGATATTGTCAGCGTAAGCGTTCTTCAACTCCGTATTACCCACGATGTTTGCGTCTCGCTCGAAGTTGAAGTACACGTAAGGCACTACCTCTCGGAACTCCGGACGGTTGACCGAGCGACCGTAAGCGGCGCGGACCAAATGTTTTTGTGAGAGGTTGTAGGCAACATTAACTGAAGGGAAGAAATCCGTCGTCTTATTATCCAAGTGTACCGGAGTAGTACCGTCCGAGCTATATCCGTCCATCTTCAATTGGTAGTATTCCATGCGAACACCGATATTAGCGTTCAGCACCTCCCCATAGTTCAATTTAGCGGAGACATAGGCGGCTCCCAACATGTTCTCGGAAGTATAAGAGTCACTGTTCGTAGTTGTCTCACGCATCCATATCTTATCCGCCGAGATATTTTCGTCGGCGAACAACTCCGTATAATCCCAGTCCGCATACCGGTCGTAGCCGCTACCCAACAGGTTGTAGCCAAAGCGACGGGCAGCGAAGGTACGGCTCTTATATTCACCGTAGACACCTCCATTGAGAACAGGAGCGAACCTATCGGATACGGTGAATTTATGTTCGTAGTTGGCGGCTAGCGAGGCGCTGTGATCCTTCAATTCTTGGTAATAACGCATCGGGTCAGAGACATAGTAGTTCGGCTGTTCCGTACGGTTCTCGTCAAGGATGGAGTTCACGATCTTACGATCCGGCTCACGGTAGGAGGCGAAGGCATAGCCCACCGTCCAATCCACCTTGTTGACATTTTCTCGCAAGGTATGCACACCGCTGATCTGCCCAGAGTAAGTGGTACGCCCGGTATAGAGGGATTCCCATTTACGGATATCCTTGTCGGAATAATAGTTCATTCCTTCCCTTTGTGTCAGAGCGGAAACGCCACGCTGGCTGAAAAAGTTGCGAAGCTCATATTTACTGCCATCCCGTTGGAATGACCAGTTAAAGAGGGCCCCTAGCTTGGAGGTATTTTTATAGCGGATATCGTTGTACTCAAAGCGGGGACGAGATACGTCGTTCTTCACGTCGTAGGCGATGTAGTTGTTATTCACCGTCTCCGAGTAATCGAACTCGGTACTCCAGTTCAAGTTCGTGATATTTCCGATCTTCCAGCCGCCCACATCATAAGAGCGGTGCGAGGTAAGGGAAATCTTCTGGTCGGGGATGGCGGTGAACTTGTTGATCCCCCAACGTTGGTTGATTTGGCGGGTAAAGGCTGCCGCCTCATCCGTGGAGTGTTCTCCTAAATGGGCGGGGAAAGAGGAAGGCAGGTTTCTCACGTCCGCTCCGAATCCAAGGTAGTCCTTCGCCGTGCCGTCCGTCAGCTGGAAGTTACGGAAGGTGGCGTTCGTGTTAAAGCCCATTTGGTAGGATACGTTGAAGGTGTTCCCGTCCGGGATATTCTTGGTCATCACCCGCACGAAACCGCCGGAGAAATCCGCCGGAAGCTCGGCCGAGGGACTCTTGTAGATCATCATGTTATCGATCAAGGAAGAAGGAAGCACATCGAACGAGAAGGCACGGCTGTCCGTCTCGCTGGAAGGGGTCGTGGCATTGTTCAGCCATACATTATTATAACGTTGCGCCAGACCCCGGACCACGATGAAACGGTCGTCCACGATGGTGATTCCCGGGATACGGCGTAGTACCTCGGCGGCATCGCTATCCTGTGTTTTACTGATTTGCTGGGCGGAGATACCATTCACGACCGGAAGGCTCTTGCGTACGGTATTTAATACGGCCATCTCGGTTCCCAATTTCCGTTGGGCCACTACGACCACATTCTGTAATTGGAGGTTAGCATCGGAAAGCTCGATATTCAACACCGCCTCTTGGCATGCGACTACCGGAACATCCTTTACCGTTTGCGTTTGGTACGACACGTAAGAGGCGGCTACCGTATAAGTACCTGGTTTCACGTTCTCGATACGGAAATTACCGTCTATATCCGTGATAGCGCCAACCGTAGTCCCCTCGATCACAACCGAGGCGCCGATCAACGGTTCTTTTATCTTTGCGTCCGTAACCGTCCCGCAAATAACCCCTGTTTGTGCCCATAGAGAGAATGACAGGAAAACTCCCACCCAGAAAAGCCCTAACCTTTTCAATCTTTTGCCCCTTAAACTCTTTCCCATTATCTTACTACTTATTATTTCATCTTTGATTTCGACGCAAAAGTACGGGGGCGGTATTTCAAAGATGTTTAGATCCAATAACAATGAAGACAACAAATGTTACATTTTTAAGACCGCAACTTTTCCTTATCGTTTGACATAGCTAACGTATTTTTACTACATTTGCACTCCTGAATGCATAAAGACATTTAATAACATGAAGAACATTAAAATTTTCCCGAAAGACTGGTTGCAGTTGCATCCCTATAAACAAAGCACTCCCGTGGATTCCTATTATACCGGAATAGCGAACCGTATCTACGATATCATGGAGAAGACCGAGTTGGTAAACTCCTTCGAGGGCGAGGAAACAAAGCAGATCTGTATCCGCATGGCCGCCTACTTCGAAGACGTGATCTCCGGCATGGGGCTTTGGCGTGCCTTCATCCTTACCCATAAGGAGCTATACGGCAAATACCTCCCCTTCTACACTCCGGACGATCATTATTACGACGATGAGGTGAACCTTGAGGACGTGCGTTTCCTCCTTTGGCATTATACCCAGCAGTATCACGGCTATCGTAAAGGCACTTTTGTCAGTCCGGACAACCCTGCCAACGAATCCACCGGCATGCTTATCTACGACCTGTTCTGCAAAGAGTGGACCACGGCGCCGGAGAATACCCGCATGGCCAAGCTTTTCGCCCTTGATACCCGCTACGAGCGGCAAGAGGATTACGATCGTCTATTGCAATGGTTCCATTACGAATCCTATATCCTGCCTGAGTCGGCCCGGGAACTGAGCGACTTCGCCCACGACCGCTGGAAGGAGCAGCCCGACCTCAACCAAGAGCAGCTTAACAACCTGCTCGTCAACAGCCACGGCATGATGGCCTACACCAGCAAGACCTCCTTGCTAGGTCTGACCTCCCCGCAATGGCTGGCAAAGATATTGCCCGCCGAGCATCCCGACCATGCGGTATTTCAGAACACCGCCGACGAGTCTGTAGCCACCCTGCCCGACGATATGCTGGAGGAAAACCGCCAACAATACGAGACTTTCCGCAAAGCCGCAGGTGACAAACTGCTTCTCTATTTCGACAAGACCGAAGATGCACAAACATTTATCACGGAGACTTCCGGCCTTATCCCCGCCGAGAACTTCCATCTTCCCGAAGACTGGCAAGGCAAGAAACTGGCGATCTACGCCACGCCCGAGGAAGGCGCCCAAGTCATCACCCGAGACGTGGAGCTGATCAAGGATGAGAACAATCCCTTCTACGACGCTAACCGTGCCGCCAAGCAAGCGCTCTCTTTCTTCATCGTGAAACATTGCAGCGTTTACTTCCTGCCTGAGCTGGTAAAGCGAGGCATGCTGGCCGACGCGCAAACGAAAAGCCTTATCAGCCCAGAACGTGGCAAGGCGATCATACAAGAGAATTGGAAGTTCCTAGCCCGCTATTTCATCCGAGAATATCCCAATAGATAAAACAGATAGAAAGCACTGTCGCAAAACGTGACGGTGCTTCTTTTTTAGCTCATCTTTCATTTAGTAAATCCACAAACCAAATACCTTTCAAATAAAAAGAATAAACCCAGTAAATTATTACAAATAGAAACATCAGACAAGATATTCTTATCTTTTTCCCGCTCTTTCGCCCCGGCAAGCAATCACATTATGTCATTAATACCTATATTTGTAAAACAAATTGACGCAATAATTATTTATACACAAACATAAGGTCAGCAAATGAAAACAAAAAAGAATCATTTTAATAGCAGACAAGGATTATACGACCCGTCTTATGAACATGACGCTTGTGGAGTAGGAATGTTAGTAAATATCCACGGCGAGAAATCGCACGACATCATCGAATCAGCCCTTAAGGTACTAGAGAACATGAGGCATCGAGGCGCTGAGGGAGCCGATAACAAAACGGGTGACGGAGCGGGAATCCTATTACAGATCCCGCATGAGTTCATCCTCCTGCAAGGAATTCCGGTTCCAGAGAAAGGCAAATATGGCACCGGACTAATCTTCCTCCCGAAAGACGAGGAACAGCAAGCGAGTATCCTCAGTATCCTCATCGAGGAGATCGAGAAAGAGGGATTAACCTTGATGCACTTACGCAAAGTTCCCGTTCATACGGAAATCTTGGGAAAGGACGCACAAGCGACCGAACCAGATATCAAGCAGATATTCATCATCGGCTGCAACGATCAGCAAGAGCTGGAACTAAAGCTATACCTCATACGTAAGCGGGTCGAGAAAAGGGTATCGGCCACCGACCTTCCGGCCAAGGATGATTTCTATATAGCGTCTCTTTCCACCAAAAACATCGTTTACAAAGGCATGCTGGAATCCATGCAGCTACGCCATTACTTTCCGGACCTGACGCAACCTTATTTCACTAGCGGACTGGCCTTGGTACACTCACGTTTCAGCACCAACACCTTCCCCACTTGGAGTCTGGCGCAACCTTTCCGCCTACTGGCACATAACGGGGAAATCAACACGATACGAGGCAACCGGGGATGGATGGAGGCCCGGGAGAGCGTACTCTCCTCCCCCAGAATCCCGGATATCAACGATATACGCCCGATCATCCAGCCGGGCATGAGTGACAGTGCCTCACTGGATAACGTATTGGAATTCTTCGTGGCCTCCGGGATGAGCCTGCCGCATGCCATGGCGATGCTGGTACCGGAGAGTTTCAACGAGAAGAACCCGATCTCCGAAGACCTAAAGGCTTTCTACGAATATCACTCCATCTTGATGGAACCGTGGGACGGGCCTGCCGCCCTGCTCTTTAGCGACGGACGCTACGCCGGAGGCATGCTAGACCGTAACGGTCTCCGCCCCGCCCGTTACCTGATCACGAAACATGACATGATGGTCGTGGCCTCCGAAGTCGGCGTCATGGATTTCGAGCCTAACGAGATCAAGGAAAAAGGCCGTCTGCAACCCGGAAAGATCTTACTCATCGATACCGAGAAAGGCGAGATTTATTACGATAGCGAGCTGAAGGAACAACTGGCGAACGCCCAGCCCTACCGTACTTGGCTGGAGAAAAACCGGGTGGAATTGGACGAGTTGAAATCCGGCCGTAAGATCCCTCATAAGGTAGAGGGATACGACAAGCTACTGCGTACGTTCGGATACAGCCGTGAGGATATCGAACGTATCATCGTACCGATGTGCACGGGAGGGGCGGAACCGGTCGGCTCCATGGGCAACGATACGCCACTGGCCATATTATCCGCCCGTCCGCAAATCCTCTATAATTATTTCCGCCAACAATTCGCCCAAGTAACCAACCCGCCGATCGACCCGATCCGCGAGGAACTCGTCATGAGCCTGACCGAGTATATCGGGGCGGTGGGAAGCAATATCTTAGTTCCAACCGAGAGCCACTGTAAAATGGTTCGGCTGAACCATCCGATCTTGACCAATACGCAACTGGATCTCCTGTGTAACATCCGGTATAAGGGCTTTAAAAGTGTTAAGCTCCCCACTTTGTTTAACGCAGAGAAAGGATGCGCAGGACTGAAAGCTGCCTTGGACGAATTATGTAAACAAGCGGAGCAATCCGTCACCGACGGCGTTAACTACATCATTTTAAGCGACAGGAACGTAGATGAGAAAAAAGCGGTGATCCCCTCCCTGTTAGCGGTAAGCGCCGTGCATCACCATCTGATCTCCGTGCAGAAAAGGGTGCAAACAGCGCTGGTAGTGGAAACCGGCGAGATGCGTGAGGTAATGCACGCCGCCCTCTTACTAGGCTACGGAGCCAGTGCCATCAACCCCTATATGGCTTTCGCTATCTTAGATGATCTGGTAGACAGACAAGAGATACAATTGAATTACGAGACTGCCGAGAAGAATTACGTAAAAGCCATTTGCAAGGGTTTATTCAAGGTTATGAGCAAGATGGGGATCAGCACGATCCGCAGTTATCGGGGAGCAAAGCTTTTCGAGGCGATCGGCCTAAGCCGGGATCTGGCAGAGACTTACTTCGGGGGAACCACCAGCAACATCGGTGGTATCCGCTTGGAAGAGATAGCGGCAGATGCGATCGCCATGCACAATGACGCATTCTCCCACCCCACGGATTCTTTATTGGAACATAAAGGCATTTATTCCTTCCGCAAGGATGGCGAGAAACACGCTTGGAACCCGGGTACCATTTCCATGCTTCAACTGGCTACCCGCTTGGGGAGCTACAAGAAATTCAAGGAATATTCCCATGTGGTTGATGAGAAGGAAAGCCCCATATTCTTGCGTGACTTCCTGACCTTCAAACAACGCACCCCGATCCCCTTGGAGCAGGTAGAGCCGGAAGAAGCGATCATGCGTCGCTTTGTCACGGGAGCGATGAGCTTCGGTTCTATCAGTCGGGAAGCGCACGAGACGATAGCTATAGCCATGAACAAGATACACGGACGCAGTAACACGGGCGAGGGTGGTGAGGACTCGGCCCGTTTCATCTCCCGTGAGGACGGGTTATCGCTCCGCTCCGCCATCAAGCAAGTAGCCTCCGGACGCTTCGGCGTGACCACGGAATATCTGGTAAACGCCGACGAGATCCAGATCAAGGTCGCCCAAGGAGCGAAACCGGGCGAAGGAGGACAGCTTCCCGGCTATAAGGTGAACGATATCATAGCGAGAACCCGTCACTCGATCCCGGGTATCTCTCTGATCTCTCCCCCACCTCACCACGATATTTACTCGATCGAGGACTTGGCGCAATTGATCTTCGATCTGAAGAACGTGAACCCTCAAGCCGAGATCAGTGTGAAACTCGTATCCGAGAGTGGCGTGGGAACTATCGCCGCCGGCGTAGCCAAAGCTAAAGCGGACCGGATCGTGATCTCCGGGGCGGAAGGAGGAACGGGGGCTTCCCCGATAAGCTCTATCCGTTACGCCGGAATCCCACCCGAGCTAGGTCTATCCGAGACTCAACAGACACTAGTGATGAACGGCCTCCGGGGACAAGTCCGCTTGCAAACAGACGGACAATTGAAAACCGGACGGGATATCGTATTGATGGCGATGCTGGGTGCCGAGGAGTTTGGATTCGCCACCTCCGCCTTGATCGTTTTAGGTTGTGTGATGATGCGTAAATGCCATATGAACACGTGTCCGGTAGGTGTCGCTACCCAAGATGAGGAATTACGTAAACGCTTTCATGGTCGACACGAATATTTGGTGAATTTCTTCACCTTCCTCGCCCGTGAAGTTCGGGAATATCTGGCAGAGCTAGGCTATACGAAACTAGACGATATCATTGGCCGTACGGACTTACTCATGCGTAAACCTTCTGATCATATCGAGAAACATGATCTATTGGATCTCAGCCGCTTGATCCATCTACCGGAACAAGCCGCCACGCAGGCCATCCATCATGTCACCCGTCAACTCCACGCGATCGACAACGTGAAAGATGTGGATATCATCCGTCACGCAAAGGCCGCCATCGAATCCGGACAGGAAGTATCGTTGGATTATGCGATAGCCAACACCGATCGTTCCGTAGGAGCCATGCTTTCCGGAGAGATCGCCAAGCGGTACGGGAACATCGGGTTACCGGAGAACACCCTGCATATCAAGTTCAAGGGGGCGGCGGGCCAGAGCTTCGGAGCCTTTCTGGCTCACGGCATACATTTCCGGTTGGAAGGCGAGGCGAACGACTATCTCGGAAAAGGATTGAGTGGCGGACACATCAGTTTAATGCCTCCGGTACGCTCCACCTTTATAGCGGAAGACAATACGATAGCCGGTAATACCTTATTATATGGGGCTACCAGTGGTGAGGTCTATATCAACGGCCGGGTCGGAGAGCGTTTCTGCGTGCGAAACTCCGGGGCGATCGCTGTCGTGGAAGGTGTAGGCGACCATTGTTGCGAGTACATGACCGGAGGCCGGGTTGTCGTCTTAGGCAATACAGGCCGGAACTTCGCCGCCGGAATGAGTGGTGGTGTCGCTTACGTGTGGAACAAGAATGGTGATTTCGATTACTATTGTAACATGGAAATGGTAGAGCTTTCCTTGATCGAGGATAGCACCTCACGAAAGGAACTTCATGAATTGATCCGCAAGCATTATCATCATACCGGCAGCCATCTGGCCGGATTGATGCTCGATAACTGGAACAAGTACGTGGATGAGTTCATCCAGATCGTCCCGATCGAATACAAGAAAGTACTCCAAGAGGAACAGATGCGCAAACTCCAACGCAAGATTGCGGAGATGCAGAAAGACTACTAAATATTTACACAAAAACAAGAGAACTATGGGAAACCCAAGAGCATTTCTAACGATACATAGACAAGAGGCGGGCTATCGTCCCGTCCACGAACGTATAGATGATTTCAGCGAGGTAGAACAGACCTTGAACAGCGGCGACCGCCGTACGCAGGCCTCCCGCTGCATGGATTGTGGCGTACC
>OBVM01000085.1_pt1 | contig 71321 bp, 67 predicted proteins | sample 1476051 | NCBI WGS metagenome assembly OBVM01 (sample SAMEA2579986, study PRJEB22360) | human gut metagenome | biome: human gut; feature: human-associated habitat; material: faeces | place: Denmark | collected 2008/2010
CGCTTCATTTCGCTTTCCCCTTCCGCCTCGGTATCGGATACCGCCGCTTCCTGCAGCGTGACTTTCATGGCACCGAGCAAGACGTTCAATATCGCCGGTATCGTGACTTCCTACGCAATCGTACCCAATGATCGCATCCGGGAAGAATTTTACTCTTTCCTTGAGGCCGGAGAGTTTGGCGATGGCACGATCTTCGCTTATACAGCGACGACCGCCGCTTATACCTATGGCGCCGAATGGTTGCAACAAATGCGAATGTATATCATGGAGAATGTACGTTTCGTGGAAGAGTTTATGAAACAGCATCTCCCCAAGATAAAAGTCTACCAGCCCCAAGCCTCCTTCCTCGTTTGGTTGGATTGCAGGGAACTGAAATTAAGTCAAGATGAACTCGTACACCTGTTCAAAGACAAAGCCGGACTAGCGCTGAACGACGGAAGTATCTTCGGCCCCGGGGGAGAAGGCCATATGCGTTTGAACATTGGCTGCCCCCGCTCTGTTTTAGATAAAGCGATGAACGCTCTTAAAAAGGCGGTGGATAAGAAATAAAATCGTATCTTTGCGAGCATTTCTATACATATTTAAAATACAAGACAAATGAAAATTACAGCAAACAAATACGTTGCGGTTACATACGACCTGAACGTTGGCGAAGGTGAAGAACGTGAGTTAATGGAAAAAGCGACGGTCGAGGCTCCTTTGAAATTCATCTACGGAACAGGCATGATGCTTCCGGCATTCGAGAAAGCCTTGAACGGGCTGGAAGTAGGTGGCACGTTCAACTTCTCCATCGAGCCAGCCGAGGCTTATGGCGAATATAACGAGGAGCACGTATTGGATCTTCCGAAGAATATCTTCGAGGTAGACGGTAAATTCGACGCCGAGATGATCAAGGAAGGTAATACCGTACCGATGATGGATTCTAATGGCAACCGTATGAACGGCTCCGTATTGGAAGTGAAGGATGATATCGTGGTAATGGACTTCAACCATCCGTTGGCTGGCGAGACTTTGCATTTCAGCGGCGAGGTAATCGACGTACACGAACCGACAGCGGAAGAGATCGCTGCCTTCTCCGCTCCCGCAGGTGGATGCAGTTGCGGTTGCGACGATTGCGGTAGCGATTGTGGCGATAACCACGAGGGTGGCTGCGGTTGTGGTGGATGCCACTAAATAAAGGGAAATTGAGAATTGAAAATTGAAAATTAGGAGAAGTGCCTAATCATCGGCTTTTGATTCTCAATTTTCAGTTTTCAATTTTCAATTAGACAAAACGGTGAATACTTTTGGTAATATTTATAGATTAACATCGTTCGGCGAATCGCACGGCCCCGGTATCGGCGGCGTGATCGACGGATGCCCAGCCGGGATCGAATTAGATACGGCATTCATCCAGCAAGAGCTGAACCGTCGTAAACCGGGACAATCCCGTATCACGACCCCCCGTAAAGAGGATGATGAGGTACAGTTTCTTTCTGGTATCTACGAGGGAAAGACAACCGGTACGCCGATAGGTTTCATCATCTGGAACAAAAACCAACATTCCTCTGACTATGACAATATGAAAACGGTTTACCGTCCTTCCCATGCTGATTATACCTATCAAACGAAATATGGAATCCGTGATCCCCGTGGAGGTGGACGTTCGTCCGCCCGGGAAACGATCGCTCGTTGCGTGGCTGGGGCTATTGCTAAACTCGCCCTTAAGCAATACGGCATACAGATTCAAGCTTATACCTCGCAGGTCGGCCCGATCAAATTAGCGGGTAGTTACCAAGATTATGATTTAAGCTTGACGGAAAAGAGCGATGTACGTTGCCCGGACCCGAAGACCGCCTCAGAGATGGAAACCTTGATCGCTGAGGTCAAATCAAAAGGAGATACGATCGGCGGTGTTATTACCTGTGTGGCGAAAGGGGTTCCCGTCGGATTGGGAGAGCCTGTGTTCGGCAAGTTACATGCCGCGTTGGGACATGCGATGCTTACGATCAACGCCGTGAAAGGCTTCGAGTATGGAGACGGATTCAACGCCGCCTTCTTCCGCGGATCGGAAAGGAACGATCGCTTTTTCAATGATAACGGGCATATCAATACTCGTACCAATAATTCCGGCGGTATCCAAGGAGGGATATCCAACGGACAAGATATTTATTTCCGGGTAGCCTTTAAATCGGTCGCTACGATCTTGATGGAACAAGAAACGGTTAATATGGAGGGAGAGGATACGATATTAAAGGCACGCGGACGTCATGATCCATGCGTATTGCCTCGTGCGGTACCTATCGTCGAGTCTATGACCGCCATGACTTTATTGGATTATTTATTGATCCAAAAGACACGGGAAAACTTTTAAGACTAATTCTATATGGCTTGGATTCTGTTAATTATAGCCGGATTATTCGAGATCGGCTGGCCGCTGGGCTTTAAATTAGCAAGTATGCATTCCAAATATTTTATTTGGTTTATAGGTTTATCGATCTTATCCATGGGCTTAAGCGGCTATTTCTTATATCTCGCCCAGAAAAGCATCCCAATCGGTACGGCTTATGTAATCTGGACCGGGATCGGGGCTATAGGGACTGTTCTTCTTGGAATCTTGTTTTTCCATGATTCCGCAAATATATTCAGGTTATTGTTCTTATCTTTGATATTGATAGGGATCGTCGGGTTGAAATTAGTCCATTAATCCGGGTAAAAAAACACCAGTATTGCCGTAAGGCTACGCCAGTATAGGCGTGAGCTTACGGCAGTATAGGTATAGGGCTACGCCTATACTGCCGTTAACCGACGCAACTACTCGTGATGATAAGGCTCGTTATTCAAGATCGTCATTGCCCGGTAAATCTGCTCGATAAAGATCAGTCGGATCATCTGGTGGGAAAAAGTCATCTTGCTCAACGAGATCTTTTCCGATGCCGCCTTATACACAGCTTCACTAAAACCGTAAGGACCGCCTACCACAAATACCAAGCGTTTCGGGACCGTATGCATTTTCTTTTCCAGATAAGTAGAAAATTGCATGGAGGTAAACTCCTTCCCTTTCTCATCCAGCAACACCAAATAATCGCCGGGCTGCAAGGCCTTTAAAATCAATTCTCCCTCCTTCTCCTTTTGCTGCGCCTCAGAGAGATTCTTCACGTTCTTTATATCCGGTATGACTTCCATTTCAAAGGGTATATAATGTGTCAAGCGATTTTTATACTCATTGATAGCCTCCACAAAATAACCGGCATCCGTCTTACCAATCACAATCAGTCCAATCTTCATCTACTTACATTTACATGTTTAGAAAGGCTAAGTTACAAGAAAAATACATACCTTTGCCACTAATTACTCAATAAAATAAAGAAAGCTTATGAAACGACTCTTACTTACATTCGCCTTGATATTCGCGTTCGTATGTGCGCAGGCGGCGGATATTACCAGTATATCAAATGCTTTCAAGGCAGGAAATGCCTCCTCTCTATCCGGTGCTATGGATAAGGTGGTGGATGTAGCCTTGCCCAGTTCCTCTAAGAAATGTAACGGAAGTGAGGCCGTCTCTATGTTGTCCTCATTTTTCAGTTCGAATAAGCCTTCCGGATTCTCGGTCGTACATCATGCGGATAAAAAGGAAAGCGGTTTCCTTGTCGGAAAGCTTCCGACGTCTTCCGGTGAGTATCGTGTAAACATCACGTACCGTGCCGAAGGGAATACAGCGATTATACAATCAATCAGAATAGAATAAAAGATGGACAAACTTATTGACGACTTAATCAAATTAGCGTTTGCCGAGGATATTGGCGATGGCGATCATACCACCTTATGTTGCATCCCCGAGACAGCGATGGGGAAAAGCCAGCTGATCATCAAGGAAGATGGCGTATTGGCCGGCGTGGAAATGGCTAAACGTATCTTCCACGACTTCGATCCGGAACTGAAAATGACGGTCTTTATACAAGACGGAGCCGAAGTGAAAAAAGGGGATATAGCGTTCGTGGTGGAAGGTAAGATCCAATCCTTATTGCAGACCGAACGGTTGATGCTGAACGTTATGCAACGCATGAGCGGTATCGCTACTACGACCCGTAAATACGCCAAGGCGTTGGAAGGTACCAAGACACACGTTTTGGATACTCGCAAGACAACTCCCGGTATGCGTATGATCGAGAAAGAGGCCGTACGTATCGGTGGCGGCATGAACCATCGCATCGGTTTGTTCGATATGATCTTATTGAAAGATAATCATGTGGATTTTGCTGGAGGCATCGAGCAAGCGATTACACGTGCGCAAAACTATCTGAAAGAAAAAGGTAAGAACCTAAAGATCGAGATCGAGGTTCGTAACTTCGACGAGTTGGAACAAGCCATGAAAGTAGGCGGTATCGATCGTATTATGTTGGATAATTTCAATATCGAGAATACAAAAGAAGCGGTTCGCCGCATCAACGGACGTTTCGAGGTAGAGTCTTCCGGCGGTATCACGTTCGACACATTACGTGATTACGCGGAATGTGGCGTAGACTTCATCTCCGTAGGGGCATTGACTCACTCCGTGAAGAGCTTGGACATGAGCTTCAAAGCCTGCTAAAACGAAAAACGATCATTCTATAAAAAAACAGCCTTGAGAAGATCAACTTCTTGAGGCTGTTTTTCCTATATCTACCCTATTATCTTGATTCACTATCATTTCTGATAGAACTATTATCATTTTTAAAACATTGCCATTCCTTCCTTTCCGTACTTTTAAGAACAAATTATTCAACCTAAAAATAGTATCATGAAAGAATTGAAAATGTTTATAGATGGCAGATTCATTGATAATGAGTCTGGGAAATGGATCAAGGTATTGAATCCTTCTACCGAAGAGGTTATTTCACTGATGCCCGACGGGACGGTTGAAGATGCCAGAAAAGCGATCGATGCCGCAGAGAAAGCGCAGAATCAATGGGAAAGAACGCCCTCCATAGAAAGGGCTGCTTATCTGACAAAGATAGCGGCTGGCATCCGTAAGAGAGAGAAGGAACTGACCGACATCATCGTCCGTGAAGGAGGCAAAACCCAAGGACTCGCCAATGTTGAAGTCCTTTTTACCGCGGACTATATGGATTACATGGCAGGCTGGGCCCGCCGGTACGAAGGGGAAATCATTCCCAGTGACCGCCCTCATGAAAACATTTTCTTATTTAAGAGACCGATTGGAGTAACGACAGGTATCCTACCTTGGAATTTCCCATTCTTTCTAGTCGCTCGTAAAGCCGCGCCGGCCTTGATCACCGGAAATACGATCGTAATAAAACCTAGCCAGCTTACGCCAGAGAACGCATATGTATTCGCGCAGATCGTGGAGGAGGCAGGTTTGCCTGCCGGCGTTTTCAATCTAGTAAATGGACGGGGTAGCGTGATTGGTCATGAACTCTCGGCGAATCCGAAAGTAGGCATGGTAAGTCTGACAGGAAGCGTGGGAGCCGGACAACAGACCATGGCAGCCGCCGCTCCTAATATCACGAAAGTTTCTCTGGAGTTAGGAGGTAAAGCCCCGGCTATCGTGATGAAGGACGCAGATGTCGATCTCGCCGTTAAATCCATTATTGCCTCTCGTGTGATCAATACCGGACAGGTATGTAATTGTGCCGAACGGGTTTATGTAGACAAAGCGATAAAAGAGACCTTCATGGAAAAACTAGTCGCCGGCATGAAGCAGGTAAAAGTAGGAAACCCCAATGAGATCGCGGATCTGGATATGGGACCTCTTATCGAAGCCAGTGCGTTGAAGTCTATGGAGAAAAAAGTAGAAAGAGCGATCCAGCAAGGTGCTAGGCTACTGTGTGGTGGTCATAGGATCGGTACAAAAGGATATTTCTTCGAACCGACCGTTTTGGATTGTGTTACGCAGAAAATGGATATCATACAAGAAGAGACTTTTGGCCCCGTGCTACCGGTTGTCGAATATTCGGACATCAACGACGCTATCGCATGGGCGAATGATTGCGAATATGGATTGACATCTTCCGTATATACACAAAACTTGGATAACGCATTCAAGGTAATGCGTTCCTTAAAATTCGGGGAGACTTATATTAACCGTGAGAATTTTGAGGCTATGCAAGGCTTCCATGCGGGATGGCGTAAATCCGGAATCGGTGGTGCGGACGGAAAACATGGACTTGAGGAGTATTTGCAAACTCAAGTGGTTTATCTTGAGACAAAGGAATAAAAAATAAGACTAAAGATCCCTTCTTGGGATCTTTAGCACATCTACTTAATCTAACGTCAAATTAAACTCATCCCTCAAACGACCCAAGGTAGGATTTATCTTCATCAGCAGCTCTAGCTTCTCCGTGGATGTATAAGCCAAGTGCTTCTCATTTCCCTCTACGATCCGGACACGCATCTGGATGCGGCTGTTATTAAGATGCTGGCGGAGAAATGGCAGGATATGGATCGCATTATTGATCAATTCCTCTTGCTGCCCCGGGTTATGTACAGCTACCTCGAAATAATAATTCTCTTGCAAGGTAGGCTTGCAATTGATCATCGTATTCTTAAGATACACTTTCTTGTCAATCGTTGCGGCGTAATTATCCCATTCACGAACCAAGGAATCATTGTCAAAGGGAGTTACTACCTCCTTTACGTTCGTTGTCGCTTGTTGAACGGTTTGTTGCTTAGGCTTCTCCACTCCGATCTCCTTCATGGAGATCCCCATCGGACGAGCCGTTTTACGAGCCGGATTAGGCGCTGTAGACGGAGGTGGCGCAGGAACCGAGCTCGGCATGTGCGTACTCATAACTTGTGGAGCACCGGCCGCTGCCGTAACTGAAGGAGCTTGAGGCGGCTGTTGGGGCTGCCCGCTATTCACCGCTTGAGAAGACGGATTCGTCCCAGCAATCGGCTCAATTAACGCTTTTTTTTTATCGTCGACGGCCACCTGTGTTAATTGACAGAGCTGAATCAACGTCAATTCCAATAAAAGACGCTTATTGCGGCTGGCACGGTAATTCAAATCGCACGTATTCGCTAGCTCTATCGCCTTGAACAGAAGTTGATCCGGACAATGTTTCGCCATCTCCTTATATCGTTCCCGTATAGAAGCTCCCACCTCGAATAGCACCAAGGTGGACTCATCCCGGCATACCAATAAGTCCCGGAAATGCCCAGCCAAACCGGTTATGATATTCTGCCCGTCGAATCCTTTGCCTAATATCTCATTCAAGATCAATAAAGAAGCCCGCACATTGCCGGATAAGATCGCATCTGTCAGACGAAAATAATACTCATAATCCAGCACGTTCAAGTTATCGATAACCGCTTGATACGTGATATTGCCATTCGTGAAACTTACCACTTGGTCAAAGATAGACAAAGCGTCGCGCATACCTCCATCCGCCTTCTGAGCGATCACGTTCAAGGCTTCCGGTTCCGCAGTTACCCCCTCTTGCGAAGAGACATATTGCAAATGCTCCACCATGTCGGCGATGGATATACGGGAGAAATCATAGATCTGACAACGGGAAAGGATCGTGGGAAGCACCTTGTGCTTCTCGGTCGTAGCCAAGATAAAGAGAGCATGATGCGGAGGTTCCTCCAATGTCTTCAAGAATGCGTTGAAAGCGGCGGTTGTCAACATATGGACCTCGTCAATAATGAAGACTTTGTATTTACCGATTGGAGGCGGGATACGCACTTGGTCGATCAAGGTACGGATATCGTCCACCGAGTTATTCGAGGCGGCATCCAGTTCATGGATATTGTAAGAACGCTGCTCATTGAAAGCCCGGCACGACTCGCACGCATTGCAAGCCTCGCCATCCGCCGTCGGATTCAAGCAATTGATCGTCTTCGCAAAGATACGGGCACACGAGGTCTTTCCTACTCCACGAGGACCGCAAAACAGGTAAGCATGCGCTAATTTGTTACTTTGTATCGCGTTTTTCAGCGTAGTGGTAAGAGACTTCTGCCCTACTACACTCCGGAAAGTGGACGGGCGATATTTTCTTGCCGATACAATATAATTATCCATTCTCTGCTTTTTATTGATAAGACAAAGATAAACAAAATAATTCATTATCTTCGCGAAAACGATGTTCTGATGTCACGCATAAAAGAGTTTTACATAAAGTATCTATCGTGGATCAACGCTTATTGGTTGGTTACCATCGTGTTCCTTATCGTCACCTTTACGGTGGGCGATAGCAGCCTGTATAAACGCTATACGTACGACGAGAAAATACGCGGTTTGGAGAAAGAGATCAAACATTACCAAAAGGAGATCGAGATCAACAGCAAGAAATTAAACGACCTTCATACGGACAAGGAGGGACTGGAACGTTTCGCCCGTGAAGAGTATTTCATGAAAAGGTCGAACGAGGATGTTTTTATTATCAAGGACAAATAAATGAATCAACAAATCAGATCGATTATTTTCGGCGTAGCGGGATTACTCGTATTAGCCGGTGCCATATTGTTTCTTACTCATTGGGCTGTCGCCCCTTATTTATTCGCTGTCGGTGCGGCGGGTATAGCCGTTTGCTATCTGACCCTTCCGGTTAAGGACTTGGACTTTCGTCGCCGCCGGCTCCACCGTTTCAACGTATTCGCCGGACTTCTAATGATCGTATCTTCCGGCTTTATGTTCAACAACCGTACCGAGTGGATCCTTTGCTTGAGCGTAGCCGCTATCTTACAGATATATACCGCTTTCGTTACTCCTAAAGAGTAATTGGCCGCAAAACGCAGTGCTACTGACCCGACCGATGAATATATACTGACCAGGCCAACGCAGTATATATTACTTTGCAGATACAGTATATCTTCTATAAAGTCCCCGGTAAGCACCGTTAAAAAAAGGGTGTATCAAACGTTCCTTTGATACACCCTTTCTTTTATAAATTCTATTAATAGCTTACTTGGCCGGAGAGGAATAATTCTTATTCAAGTATTCCAGCAATTCGCCTGTGATATCATAGGAATCGCCAGCCAAAAGGATATTATCTCCTACCGTATTGCTGAATACCACTTGATAGCCTCTACCCAGATTGAAAGCCTTCAATTGAGAAACAACCGTATCGCGTAATTGCTCGTTCAACTTCTGCTGCTCTTGCATCAACTCTTGAGCCAATTGGTTATCTAAGTTCTGCAACTCTTGTTGCTTATTCAATAAACGTTGTTGCTCTTGCTCCGCCCTCTCACGGGTAAGGAAAGCGTTATTTTCTACCTTACGCTGGAAATCTTGCATCTCGCCTTGTAAACTACGGGCTTTCTGGGTGATGTTAGCACGGGAATTCTCTTGTTTCTTCAAGATGATCTCGTTCAGATCCTTGGAATAATTGTAATTAAGTAACAGGGAATCCACATTTACATAAGCGATCGGAAGTAAGGCCGTTGTGTCTCCCGCTGACGCGAATGTTCTTGTTACGCTTGATTCTTTCTTGCCGGAAAATTGCATAATATACAAGATTACGACAGCCACCGCTAGCACACCGTTAATAACGTAGTTAATGTTCTTCATAAAGTGCAATTTAAATCTTATTTTTTTATTCTTTTATTTCGTTCATGATGTCATAGAGTCCCTTTTGCTTCACCGCCATACGATCCATGGTCTTCGCACAAAATATACCTTTCTTACCCAACGCCCTGTTTCCTTCGATATGCGTATTCGGGAACCTTCCTCCCTTTTTCAACAGCACTTTTATCGATAGCAACACGACACTGATAACAAGAATTATGACCGTAAATAATAACGTTGTAAGCATTTTCTCTATATTTGTGGACGCAAATATAAGAGTTTAAGTGATTACTAAGTGTCTTTTTGGCATTTTATTCTACTTTTTTTCGAACTAAGCTCTTTCAGTTGCGGTTTTATTAACTTTAGAGTAACATCTATAATACATTGTAACATTATGAAGATTACTGATTTAAAGCCTACTATCGTATGGAAGTTCTTCCATCAAGTAACCCAAGTGCCTCGCCCCTCAAAAAAGGAAGGCAAAATGATTGAATTCCTAGAATCATTCGCGAAAGAGTACAAAATAGCTATCAAGAAAGATGAAGCCGGCAACCTTTTAATGTCAAAGCCTGCCACTCCGGGAATGGAGGATCGTCCGGTAGTCGTATTGCAGTCTCACATGGATATGGTTTGCGAGAAAAATAACGGTACGAAACACGATTTCGACAACGATCCGATCGAGACGATCGTCGACGGCGAATGGCTGCGTGCCAACGGCACTACTTTGGGAGCCGATAATGGTATCGGTGTAGCGGCCGAGTTGGCTTTGCTTGCCTCAGATGATATCCAACACGGTCCGATCGAATGTTTGTTCACGGTAGACGAAGAAACAGGTTTGACCGGAGCGAAAGCCTTGAAAGAAGGTTTCATGACCGGAGATATCTTGTTAAATCTCGATAGCGAGGACGAGGGAGAGATCTTTATGGGTTGCGCCGGAGGTAAAGACACGCAAGCGACTTTCCATTACGAGCCAGTTCCTACGTCCGATAAGATGCAGTATTTCCGTATCGACGTGAAAGGGTTGAATGGCGGTCACTCCGGTGGCGAGATCCACAAAGGATTAGGCAATGCCAACAAGATCTTGGTTCGTTTCTTATTCTTATTGAAAAAGAAATATGATTTCGTTCTTTGCTCTATTGATGGAGGAAACTTACGTAACGCAATCGCTCGCGAGGCACACGCCGTGCTCGGCTTGCATCCGGAAAATAAGGAGGATGTACGTATCTTGCTGAACCATTTCGCCGCCGACGTTGAAAATGAGTTGAAACATGTAGATCCGAACGTTCAGTTAGCGATGGAGTCCACGGATCGTCCGGAGTATCATATCGACAATGCCACCGCCGAGAAATTAATCTACGCCTTGCACGCTTGTCCGCACGGCGTAATCGGTATGAGCCACGATATAGAAGGCTTGGTAGAGACTTCTACCAACCTTGCTTCCATAAAGATGAAAGAAGGCAATACGATCTTGATCGGTACCAGCCAGCGTAGCTCTATCGAATCATGCAAGATCGCTATCGCCAATACGGTAGCCTCCACGTTCCTATTGGCTGGAGCAGATGTAAAACATGGCGACGGCTATCCGGGATGGGCCCCGAACCCCGACTCTAAGATCTTGAAGATTGCACAGGAGACTTACAAACGCCTATTCAACAAAGACGCCAAGATCATGGCCATCCACGCCGGATTAGAGTGCGGTTTGTTCTTGGAAAAATATCCGAAACTGGATATGATCTCTTTCGGGCCTACTTTGCGTGACGTACATTCACCCAACGAGCGTATCGAGATCGCTACGGTCGGTTTATGGTGGAGCCACCTTCTTGAATTATTAAAGAGCATCCCCGCAAAATAAACCAACGTTTTTTGCGTTATAAAAAGAGGAAAGACACGATAACCGTGTCTATCCTCTTTTTTTATGTTAATGTCTTGCAACTTTTTTATGATAATTTTGTTTATCTATTGAAACAAGAACACAAGATATTTACAGTTAACATTTACGAAAATGAAAAGATTAACGATAACGCTATTTATACTCGCGACGCTTCTGTTGAACATGCTTCCGGCATGCGACGGTTTGGATGATCATTATTCCACTAACCCGACTTACCGGCTAAGCTTCTCGACAGACACGCTCGCTTTTGACACGATCTTCAGTACGATCGGTTCTACCACCCGTCAATTTATGATCTACAATAAAAATAGTGAACCTCTGAGCATTGAGTCCATCATGCTGGCCAGTGGAGAGTCTACCGGCTTCCGCATGAATGTGGATGGACGCAAAGGTAGCTCATTTAATAATGTAGGAATACTCGCCAACGACAGCATGTATGTATTCGTGGAAGTAACGGTCGATCCGAATGGGGGCAATCAACCTCTGTTGATACAGGATTCCGTACTTTTCACCGTGAATGGCATCCGTCAATCCGTATTATTGGAAGCCTATGGGCAGGATGTTAATCTTTACAAAGGCGGTGTTACGATTACAAAAGATTCTATCCTCACGGCCAATCGTCCTTATTTGATCTACGATAGTTTGGTTATCGCTAAAGGGGTTTCATTGAATATCGAGAAGGGGGCTACTTTCTATATGCATGATAAAGCGAGCCTGATCGTTCACGGCTCCATGAACGCTTTAGGCACCTTGGATGAGCCTATCACTTTCCGAGGCGACCGTTTGGATTATATACTAAATGATATATTACCGTATGACCGGACTCCCGGACAATGGGGAGGCATTACCTTTAAGGCGGATAGCTACGGGAATGTCTGGGATAATGTAATCGTACGTAATGGTACCTCCGGTGTATATTGCGAGCCTTCCACCCCGGACCGGCCAAAGATCAAGATAAACAACTCACAGATCACGAATATGGGGAGCGATCTATTCTTCGCCATCAATTGTGATGTTATCGCTACAAATACGGAATTCAGCAATGCCGGAGGAAGTGTACTCACTTTAGTCGGTGGTAAATATTACTTCGCTCACTGTACGATGGCTAATTACATGAGTTTAACCAAAAGGGAAATGGCCAGCGAGACTGTTCCTTTGGATAGTAAATGCCTGTACTTGCTCAATAACGTAACAGTAGACGGAAATGGCCCGTATCCTATCACGCAAGCTTATTTTGACAATTGCACTATCGATGGAAGTTACGATGTCGAATTAAAAGCAGATGGCAGTACAGATTTCGATTATCGGTTCAATCACTGTGCGCTTAAAGCCAAAGAATCCTCCAGCGATCACTTCAAGGAGGTCTTGTTTATCAAAAAGACTCCTTCCTATCGGAAAGTAGGAGGCAAGCAAAATAAATACACCTATGATTTCCGGCCAGATTCCGTATCGACTACCGGAGTCGGAAAAGCAGATCCCGAGATAACGAAGAATTATCCGATCGATCGTTACGGTGTCAACCGGCTAACCAGTTCGAACGGCCCGACCATAGGAGCCTACGAGTTTGTTCAGGAAGAGACCGAAGATTCAAACGAATAAGAATACATTACATATTAACAATTAATCAAAGCTTTAACTATGAAGATTTTTATGTTTTTTCTTTTATTCTTTGCCTCCCCTCCGTTATTTGCCCAAGCTACGTTCAAGGTCATGACCTATAATGTGGAGAACTTTTTCGACACAAGGGATAATCCAACCAAGAATGACGATGAATTTCTACCTTCCGGCAACCGGTACTGGACACAAAGCCGCTACTATCATAAACTACAACAAATAGCGAAAGTAATAAGCGCTGCCGGGGAATGGAGCACACCGGCCTTAATAGCTCTTTGCGAAGTCGAGAATGACTCCGTCCTGTCTCATCTTACCCGTCGCACACCACTCCGCTGGCAGGATTACCGATATATTATCACTCAAAGCCCCGATCCCAGAGGTATTAATGTCGCTCTTCTTTATCAACGAGATCAATTCTTTTATTTACGACATGAATCCATTCCTATTCGTTTTTCCGGGAACAAACACAAATTAACCCGAGATATCCTACACGTATATGGAAAGATCATAACAGGCGATACCTTAGATGTTTTCGTGTGTCATTTCCCCTCCCGCTACGGAGGAGAAAAAGAGAGTGAAAAGGATCGTTTTGACGCGGCCCGCACTTTACGGGGATCTAGCGATTCCCTGTTACTGATACGAGAAAAGCCGCAGATACTCATTATGGGAGACTTCAATGATACCCCCCAAGACAGAAGTATTTCCGAGATATTCGCTGCCCAAGCCTTTCCTGAAAATACGCAGATCACAGATTCCACATCTTGTACCTATTATAATTTGTTCGCAAGCCCCCATATAACTCAATTCCCGGGTAGTCATAAATACCAAGGCGAATGGAGCCAACTCGATCAAATAATCGTAAACCGGGATCTCATCACGCAAGAGTCTTCCATGCATATCATTCCGGAAAGCATCCACATATTCGCTCCTGATTTTTTATTGACTAAGGATAAAACATGGCGGGGGGTACGTCCTTTTCGAACCTATTACGGCTTTAAATATGAGGGCGGTTTTAGCGACCATTTACCATTAACAGTCGATTTCCTAATACGTTCTCAGATCAAACGCTGAAAGGAAAACCTTGAAACCTTTTTTCCGATCTCTTGTTATCCTATTAAAGAAGAAAAGCTATGTAGTCAACAAGCAAACAGAACACATATGGAAATAAATCTCGCCTCAATCCGGCAAGAATACACAAAAGGAGGATTAAGGGAAAGCGAACTTCCGGATAACCCATTCTTGCTTTTCAGTCAATGGTTACAAGAGACTATAGACAGCAAAGTAGATGAACCCACGGCCATGCTAGTAGGGACCGTATCTCCAGAAGGCAAACCTTCCACCCGTACCGTCTTATTAAAGGACCTGCATGATGATAAGTTTATTTTCTACTCCAACTACGAAAGCCGAAAAGGCAGGCAACTGGCACAAAACCCGGCAATCTCTCTTTCGTTTGTATGGCATCAATTAGAAAGGCAGGTACATATCGAAGGTACGGCTGAAAAAGTCCCCCCGGATGAATCGGATCAATATTTCAAAAAACGCCCGTATAAAAGCCGGATCGGAGCTCGTATATCCCCACAAAGTCAACCCATCGGCAGCCGTATGCAACTTATACGAGCTTTCATTAGAGAGGCAGCTCGTTGGATTGGAAAAGAAGTGGAGCGTCCGGCTCACTGGGGCGGGTATGCCGTCATTCCCGAACGTATCGAGTTCTGGCAAGGTAGGCCCAACCGACTTCATGATCGCATAGTATATACCCTTCAACCGGACGGCCATTGGAAAAAAGAAAGGCTCGCCCCATGAAATCAGGTACAAGTCCGATACCAAAGGATAAGAGATAGATAATTCATCGAAAACGATTATCTTTGTCTGTCAAAATACGTAATACCTATGAATATTAGATCCATATATCTAGCCGGTCTATTCGCAATCATCGGCTCCCACATAATCAACACAAACGCCCAGCAACTTAGGAATCCTTTCGATTTCCCGATCTTACTGAGCGGAAACTTCGGTGAGTTAAGAAGTAATCATTTCCATTCCGGAATAGACTTCAAGACACAAGGGGTAGAAGGTAAACCCGTACATACGGTACAAGAAGGATACGTATCACGTATATCCGTAAGTCCATGGGGCTACGGTAACGGGCTTTACATCACACACCCGGATGGAACGACCACCGTATACGGCCATCTACAAAAATTCTCGAAGAAAATAGCGAATTATGTAAAAGAGCAACAATACGCACAAGAAAGTTTCAATGTAAATCTCTTCCTTACGCCGGATTTGCTTCCTGTCGAGAAAAATGAAGTCGTAGCGTTAAGCGGCAATACCGGAAGCTCTGGTGGACCTCATCTCCATTTTGAGATACGAGACACCGAGACCGAGGAAGTCATGGACCCCTTGGATTATTTCTCGGATCGGATAACCGATACCCGTCCTCCTAAAATCCAAGGAATACAGATCGTCCCCATCGAAGGAAAAGGCGTAGTAAACGGCAAAAGCAAGAAGCTTGAGATAAAACCCGTCACGGCGAAAAACGGGAAACAGACAATCACTGGAAAAATCGAGGCATGGGGAGAAATAGGGCTCGCTGTAAAAGCCTATGATTATATGGATAATACGACTAACATTTATGGCGTACGAGAAATCACGCTCACGGCAGACAGCCAAGTGATTTTCCATAGTAATCTTGATAAGTTCGCATTTGACGAGACCCGTTATCTGAACACATTCACAGATTACGAAGAATGGAAAGATCATCGCTCTTTCTATATGCGTAGTTTCATCGAGCCGGGAAACCGTCTACGCTTCCTTGAAAGCGTAAACCGGGGAATCTTGCGTATAGATGAACCTCGTACCTATCATTTGACGTATACACTTGCTGACGCTTTCGGCAATGCCACCCGTTTATCCATCTGGATCGAGGGAAAGAAACAAGAGATCCCCCAGATCGATACGACTCATACAGAATTATTCCATTGGGGTAGCGAGAATAGGTTCGGCGCTAAAGGCATCCGTCTCGTCATGCCTAAAGGTAATCTATATAATGACCTCTACTTCCGCTATTCGGTGAAAGAAGATAGTACCTCATTATCAGCCACCCACATATTGCACGATAAGCCAATCCCTTTGCATGGAACGGCCCAGTTATCACTATTCTTGCAAAGCGATACGCTTGAGAATAAACAACAATATGGTGTGGTTCGCTTACAAAACGGACGTGCCTCTTGGATGGGCGGTACATACCGTAATGGCTGGATCGACGCAAATATCAAGGAATTGGGCAGTTATAAGATACAACAAGATACAAAGGCTCCGGTTATCACGCCGATCAACCAACAGACGTGGGTCAGCAAACAGAACTTCATATTCCGTTTGTCCGATAACTTAAGCGGGGTACAAACCTACCGGGGAGAAATAGACGGGCAGTTTGTCTTATTCGAGATGAATAATAAATCGGTTATTACCTATCGCTTCGATAAAGAGAGGTTGCAAAGAGGCAAGCATGAACTTAAATTAATCGTAACGGATGCTTGCGGAAATGAGTCGATTTATACACATCCGTTTACTTGGTAGGACGATTTATCGTATTTTTTAGGCAAAATATAAGTCCTTTGATTGCTTTACTTTAAGAAATTCGTATATTTGTTTCTTGTATATTTATCGTATTGAGTAGATTGCTCAACAATAAACACAATAATATTATAAACATGGAAAACAACGACTTATTAGAAATGGTAAGAAGTAAGGCACAAGGATGGCTTACGAAAAGTTATGATGCGGAAACTCGTGCTCAAGTTCAAGCGTTACTTGACAACGAAGATCCTACTGAGTTAATCGAGTGTTTTTATAAAGACCTAGAATTCGGAACAGGTGGATTGCGCGGAATCATGGGGGTAGGTTCAAATCGTATGAATATATATACAGTTGGCGCGGCTACCCAAGGTTTATCCAACTATCTGAAAAAGGAATTTGCGGATTTAGAACAGATAAAGGTTGTCATCGGCCACGATTGCCGTAACAACAGCCGTAAGTTCGCGGAAATATCAGCCGATATCTTCTCCGCTAACGGCATCAAGGTTTATTTATTCGAAGACCTGCGTCCGACTCCGGAAATGTCATTCGCTATCCGTAAACTGGGATGCCAGAGCGGTATCATCTTGACGGCTTCTCACAATCCGAAAGAATACAACGGATACAAGGCTTATTGGGATGATGGCGCACAAATGATCGCCCCGCACGATAAGAATACGATCGCCGAGGTTAACAAGATCCGTAACGCTAGCGAGATTAAATTCAAAGGAAATAAAGAATTGATCGAGATCATCGGACAAGCGATCGATGATGAATATATCAAGGAATTAACAACGATTTCTTTGTCTCCGGAGGCTATTTCCCGCCATAAGGATATGAAGATCGTGTATACTCCAATTCACGGAACAGGTGTTAAATTGGTTCCTGCCGCTTTGAAAGCTTACGGATTCACGAACATTATCCATGTACCGGAACAAGATGTTGTTAGCGGTGATTTCCCGACGGTTATCTCTCCGAACCCGGAAGAGCCGGCTGCTTTAGCTATGGCTGTAGAGAAAGCAAAAGAGACTGACGCTGAATTGGTAATGGCTTCCGATCCGGACGCAGACCGTGTAGGTGCCGCCGTTAAGAATAACGAAGGCGAATGGGTACTTTTGAATGGTAACCAAACCGCTTTGATGTTCGTTTACTATTTAATCACTCGCTGGAAAGAGTTAGGTAAGATCAATGGTAAAGAATATATCGTAAAGACAATCGTTACGACAGAGACGATCAAGACGATCGCCGAGCGTAATGGCGTAGAAATGTACGATGTTTATACAGGCTTCAAATGGATCGCTAACGTTATGCGTGAGAACGAAGGCAAGAAAAACTATATCGGTGGTGGCGAGGAAAGCTACGGATTCCTTTGCGAGGACTTCGTTCGCGATAAAGACGCTGTTTCCGCTTGCGTTATCTTAGCCGAGATCGCAGCTTGGGCAAAAGATCAAGGTTTGAGTTTGTATCAATTGCTTCAGAAGATTTACGTGGAATACGGCTTCTCTAAGGAGAAAGGTATCTCTGTCGTGAAGAAAGGCAAGAGTGGAGCGGAGGAGATCGAGGCTATGATGAAAAAGTTCCGTGAGAACCCGTTGACAGAGATCGCAGGCTCTAAGGTAACTTATTTCTACGATTACTCTACATTGAAAGGTAAGGACTATGCAGAGAACGAAACCGTTACATTAGATATGCCTACTACCTCTAATGTGCTTCAATACTTCACGGAAGATAATACAAAAGTATCTATCCGTCCTTCCGGAACAGAACCGAAGATCAAATTCTATTGCGAGGTTCACTCCAAGGTAAAGAATATCGATGAATTGCCGGAGGCAGAGAAAGCGGCAGAAGAAAAGATCAATCAGATCAAGGCTTCTTTAGGGATCTAATCGAACATAATTATTACATATAGAGGCAAGGGCGAGAATCGTTCTTGCCTCTTTTTATTCTATCAGATCAAATCAGACTTACTGAAACAAAACGGCAACAAGGCCGTCGCGCTCGGAACGAGATACGCTTCTTCTTTTCCACAAAGAAGGACTTTCATTGGTTTGTTATAACGTTGCTCGGTTTCCAACATCACCTGCCGGCAGGCACCACAAGGCGTGATAAGATCCACACGTTCCCCATCCTTCATAGCCGCGATCGCCAAAATCTGAACTGCCGCATCCGGATAACGTGCTCCCGCATAGAATAAGGTGGTCCGCTCCGCGCAAAGCCCAGACGGATAGGCTGCGTTTTCCTGATTATTTCCGGAAAGTATCTCCCCATTCTCCAATAGAACCGCCGCTCCCACATGAAACTTGGAATAAGGAGCATAAGCTTTTTTCGAGGCTTGAAAAGCGGCCTCGTACAATTGCCTATATATATTGTCCAATTCTCCTACCGCATAGACCTCTACCCGGGTCTCTAATTTCAATTCTTTCATTTTCTTGATTGTTTTAATGTTTTGAAAGAAACCTAACTATAATTCTTATTAGGCTATAAATATAAAAAGAATATACCAGAAGCATTCACGCTCCGCACATTTAATTAGATACAGCGAATATGTTTTCTTGATTTACCTCGACATGATTATTGGAAGATAATTATTATATTTGTGTATTGATAAATAAAATGAGGTATGACAAGAGTAAATAATCCTTTTATAACTAGCGGATATATATCTGCTGATTACTTCTGTGACAGGGAGATCGAGAGTAAGCAGCTAATTCGTGAGATCGTGAATGGAAATAACCTCGCTATTATCTCGACACGTAGAATGGGTAAGACAGGACTGATCCAACACTGTTTCCACTCAAAAGAACTCTCAAAGGAGTATTATACATTCTTCGTTGATATTTATGCGACCAAGTCGCTACGTGATTTTATCTTCTCGCTGAGCAAGGTGATTCTCGAAAGTCTCAAGCCATTCGGCAAAAAGGCTGTTGAGATCTTTATCAATAGCGTCTTATCGCTTCAAGCAGGCATAAGTTATGACTTCACAGGTACCCCTTCGTTCAACATTCAGTTGGGAGATATTCAAAATTCGATGGCGACGCTTGAAGAGATTTTCAAGTACCTCGCAAAAGCCGACAAACCTTGTATTGTTGCCATAGACGAATTTCAGCAGATAACGAACTATTCCGAAAAGAATGTAGAAGCTCTGCTTCGAACACACATCCAGCACTGCAACAATGCCCAATTTATTTTCGCGGGAAGCCAACGTCATACAATGGGGAATATGTTCCTGAGCGCATCCCGCCCGTTCTATCAGAGTGTCTCCATGATGCACCTAGAGAGTATCGCTATAGAAAAATACATTGATTTCGTGCGCAACCATTTCAAGAAAGCCGACCGAACAATTACACCCGAGACGATTCGGATCGTGTATGAGAAATTCGATGGTGTGACGTGGTATGTGCAAAAGACGCTCAATGTGCTTTTCGCGTTTACACCCGTCGGAGCTACGTGTGACGAATCGATAGTAGAGCCCGCTATCGCGTCGGTGGTCGATTCATACCGATTCAACTACCAAGAGACACTGTTCCGTCTTCCCGAAAGGCAAAAAGAGCTGCTTGTCGCCATCGCTAAAGAGGGCAACGCTAAATCTATCACCTCCGGAGAGTTTGTAAAACGCTATTCATTAACCTCTCCCAGTTCTGTCCAAGCCGCCGCAAAAGGGCTATTAGAGAAAGACTTTATCACTCTCTTCAACGGCAGTTACAGCATATACGACAAGTTTTTTGAGATTTGGTTACGAGAGAATTATTAATCCTTATACATTTATATAGAACAAAGACATATGCATTCAATGCTTCTTACACCAGATAAAGACCCGATGGGCGCCGCTATCATCGATTATCTCGCACATGGGAAAGCGAGCAAACTCCGTGTATTCTCCTCCATGTTCGATGAGGATGAGATTCCCGTGAATCAATTATTCCGGACTTTCCAAGAAATGCCCTCCTTGGAACAGAAAGCCCTTCAACTCTGTACAGGCAAGATACTGGATGTAGGTGCCGGAAGTGGATGCCACACCTTGGCCTTGCAGGAAATGGGTAAAGAGGTTACCGCTATCGACATATCCCCTCTTTCCGTAGAAGCGATGAACAAACGTGGTGTGAAAGACGCTCGCTTGCAGAATTTTTTTGACAAAAGCTTAACCGGACCATTCGATACCATTCTTCTCTTGATGAACGGTTCCGGGATTATCGGAAAACAGGAAAATCTCCCGGCTTTCTTTCACCGCCTAAAAGAGGTTCTAGCCCGAGACGGACAACTTTTACTCGACTCTAGCGACTTAAGTTATTTATTTGAGGATGAGGATGGGAATCTGGATATCGCCCCCGAAAATGATTATTTCGGAGAGATCGACTTCCGTATGCAATATAAGAGTATCAAGGGGGATTCATTTGATTGGTTATACATCGATTTCAACACGCTCAATCTATACGCAAGGCAAGCCGGCTTCAAAGCCGAGAAGATAGAGGAAGGAGAACATTATGACTATTTGGCACGTATCACCCACCTTTAAGAATATAAAGGTACCGAAAACCCTCTTTCGGTACCACTCTAGCAAACACCTAATTACGATTTATTGCCTTTATTGCATCAACCCTCCTTCTATGAAGAAAAGCACCTCATTTAATCGGCTTTTATTCGCTTCTTCATTCTTAAAAATGGAAGGAATAGCTATTATCTGGTCTTGAATCAATTTGTCTACCAAGTTCCACATCACCTCATGGTATAAGATCACCATCGCCACTTTTTCATCTTTAATTCCGTATCGGGTAGCCAAAGAGTTACAATTGCTCTTTAGTTCCGCACTAATAGCATCCACCAGTTTATCTGTTATTTGATGAAAACGGTCTTGTTGTCTCTTGATGATAGGAATTAATACATCTCCCTTGTCATCTACCAACCCATAGGGTTTTAACCTTGAGACAAGTTGGGTATCCGTTATTTTTCCGAATTCAGCTATTTCCTCCGCATACCGCTCCATTATTGAGTCATTAGGGACGATATCACTATTGACGTAAGTCAGAATCAGATCCTGTTCTCCATAGCTATTCGTACCACAGGCAAGGTCAGTTCTTGGCTCATACAATACCCAATAACAACCACTCCACCCGAAATGACTGTCTATATCATCAAACAAGACAAGTTTTGTCCACATCCTTCCATCCAATAGATATGAAAAGATAAGCGAAAGCGCATTGTCTTTGAATCCCATCTCATCATGGATCGTTTGGGTTAGCGAGATAAAATCGGATTTTGTCTTTGCGTACATAGATCCGGCGACCTCTTCGCTGAAACTCCTTAAAGAACGGGTTTGTTCTTGATCGAGAATCGGTATTGTTGTCTGCCATTTACCTTTAGCTTTACTGATGAGTCCACCAACTTTCAATAACAGCAATTGGCTATCAGAGCACTTGACACCCATCCCTCGTAATTCGCCCAAGGTATGCGGAGTCCGCAAATTGTATAATATTTCCCAGTTATTATCCAGCGTCACATAGTCCTCAGGCTGATGTACGCTTACCGCAACAAACTGAGTAGCTTCCCATTGCCCATAAGGACGTACTGGGATTTGCGCTTTCGCTACAGTAAAAACAGACGATAGGGCTAAGACAAGAAATAGATTCAGCCAGTATTTCATAACATTGATTTTTAGTCGTAAAGATAAGGTAAAAGTTGGATCAATCCTAATAAAAACATTCATCCCTGCGCATATAAAGTCTCCTGCGATCCTATATATTCCATATTCGCCGCCACCGAACGATCATTCAATGACGGCGAATGAAGAATACAGGCTAATCTTACGAAAAATAAGATGGTTACAAAAGAGGAATATAAACAAGTACGGATTACTTTCATGCAAGGCTTTGACCATGTACGTTCTTTTCCTTATATTTGCCTCCCAATCGAATCAATACATTTATATATATAAGATATGCGGTTATCTTTTCATATCCTAAGCATACTGCTTATATCCCTCCTCTGTTTAAGCGCGGGGGCGGAAAGCCAGCGCAAGCTGACTTCCTATCAAAAATACATCAGTAAGTACAGCGATTTGGCGGTTCAGCACCAAAAGAAATATCGCATTCCGGCAAGTATCACCTTAGCGCAGGGATTACTGGAATCTGGAGCCGGGCAAAGCGACCTTGCCAAGCGTTCCAACAATCACTTCGGTATCAAATGCCATTCGGACTGGCGGGGCGGCAGGGTCTATCACGATGACGACCTGCGGGGAGAGTGCTTCCGGAAATACAAACGAGTAGAGGATTCTTATGATGACCATTCTCGCTTCCTCGCCGAACGCTCCCGCTACGAACGCCTGTTCAAATTAAACATCAAGGATTACAAAGGCTGGGCCAAAGGACTACAAAAATGCGGTTACGCCACCGATCGTGCTTATGCGAATAAATTAATCAAGGTTATCGAAGATTATGAGTTATACCGCTTTGACTCCGGTAAGGGAACAAAGAAGACCTCTACCAAGAAGCAAAATCTTCCGGTGTTCAATTATCAAGTCTATCGTACCCACGGTTTGATCTATGTATACGCTAAGGACAACGACAGTTTCGACCAGATCGCCCGAAGCATGGGATTCAAGGCCAAGCAGTTGATGAAATTCAACGAGGTGCCTGAGGACTTCCCGTTGCAGGCAGGCGATATCGTATATCTGGAAAAGAAAAAGAAGAAAGCGGACAAGCCGAATTACGACCATGTGGTACAAGTCGGAGAGTCTATGCACAGTATTGCGCAGATGTACGGAATCCAGATCAAGAGTCTGTATAAAATGAATAAAAAAGACAAAGATTACATCCCGGAGGAAGGAGATGTCTTAAAACTTAGATAAGTAACATAAAAAAGTATTACCTTTGCGGTTCAAATAATATAGTACAATGAGTGATCAACGTTATAACCTGCGAGGCGTTTCCGCTTCAAAAGAAGATGTTCACAATGCGATAAAGAACATCGATAAGGGAATTTTTCCGAAAGCGTTCTGTAAGATCATCCCCGATATCTTAGGCGGTGATCCTGAATATTGTAATATTATGCACGCGGATGGCGCCGGTACCAAATCGTCCTTGGCGTATATGTACTGGAAAGAGACCGGAGATCTTTCGGTGTGGAAAGGTATCGCCCAAGACGCTCTTATCATGAATATCGACGACCTGCTTTGCGTAGGTGCCGTAGACAATATCTTGGTCTCTTCCACGATTGGACGTAACAAGCTGTTGGTTCCGGGCGAGGTGATCTCAGCGATCATCAACGGAACGGACGAATTATTAGCGGAATTACGCGAGATGGGCGTTGGTTGCTACGCGACAGGTGGCGAGACCGCAGACGTTGGCGACTTAGTTCGTACCATCATCGTAGATAGTACGGTCACTTGCCGCATGAAACGTTCGGACGTAATCGATAATAAGAATATTCAAGGAGGAGACGTGATCGTAGGTCTGGCATCTTCCGGACAAGCCACTTACGAGAAAGAATACAATGGAGGTATGGGTAGCAACGGCTTGACCTCTGCCCGCCATGATGTTTTCTCTAAGTATTTAGCGAAAAAATATCCGGAAAGCTACGATGCCGCCGTTCCCGAAGAATTGGTTTACTCCGGAGGATTGAAACTTACGGATAAGATCGAGGAATTAGGGATCGATGCCGGAAAGATGGTGCTTTCGCCTACACGTACCTATGCGCCGGTAATTAAGGTATTGCTTGATAAACTACGCTCTCAAATCCATGGCATGGTACATTGTTCGGGAGGGGCTCAGACAAAAGTTATGCACTTCGTAGAGAACAAGCGTGTAACCAAGGACAATCTCTTCCCTATCCCACCGTTATTCCGCACGATTCAGGAACAGAGCGGTACGGACTGGAGCGAGATGTACAAGGTATTCAATATGGGACACCGGATGGAGATATACATCGCTCCCGAGCATGCGGAAGAAGTAATCGGCATCTCAAAAAGCTTTGGTATTGATGCGCAAATCGTGGGCTTCGTAGAGGAAGCCGATAAAAATGAATTGATTATCGAAAGCGAGAAAGGTCGCTTCACCTATTAATAAAGATAAATGGCCGAAAATAGTTTACTTGGTAAATTAGACGGATTAGTGAGCCGTTTTGAGGAAGTCGGTACCCTTATTACCGACCCGGCGGTGATCGCCGACATGAAACGGTTCGTAAAACTGAACAAAGAGTACCGTGATTTGGAGAAAATTGTGGGAGCTCGTTCGGAATACGTGAAAGTATTGAACGGGATCGAGGAAGCGAAAGCCTTGCTTGAGTCCGAGCAAGATCCGGAAATGCGGGAAATGGCCCGTGAGGAGCTGGATACCTGCAACGAACGTATTCCCGCTTTGGAAGAAGAGATAAAATTATTGCTCGTTCCCGCTGATCCGCAAGACGACAAGAACGCGATCGTTGAGATACGAGGAGGAACGGGAGGTGACGAAGCCGCCCTTTTCGCCGGTGATCTATATCGTATGTACGTGAAGTATTGCGAACTGAAGGGATGGAAAATAAGCGTGTCTAGCTTTAGCGAAGGCTCGTCCGGCGGTTTTAAGGAAATCATCTTCACGGTATCGGGCGAGAAAGTATACGGAACGTTGAAGTATGAGTCCGGTGTACACCGTGTACAGCGTGTACCGGCTACGGAGACGCAAGGACGTGTACATACCTCCGCCGCTACAGTTGCCGTATTGCCTGAGGCGGATGAATTTGATGTTGAGATTAATGAAGGGGAGATTAAATGGGATACCTTCCGCTCCGGTGGGGCCGGTGGTCAGAACGTAAACAAGGTGGAATCAGGTGTCCGTCTGCGTTATGTCTGGAAGAACCCCATTACAGGTGTGAGTGAGGAAATCTTGATCGAATGTACGGAGACACGAGACCAACCGAAGAACAAAGAAAGGGCGCTTACCCGTCTTCGTTCGTTTATTTATGACAAGGAACACCAGAAATACTTGGACGATATCGCCAGCAAGCGTAAGACCATGGTATCTACCGGTGACCGCTCCGCGAAGATCCGTACGTACAATTACCCGCAAGGGCGTATCACGGATCACCGTATCAATTACACGATCTATAATCTTTCAGCCTTTATGGACGGTGAAATTCAAGATTGCTTGGATCACCTGATCGTAGCGGAGAACGCTGAGCGACTGAAAGAGTCTGAATTGTAAACACATCCAATCATTTCATACTGAATAAGAAAATGAACAAACAACAGCTATTCGAGAATATTAAAAAGAAACAATCCTTCCTTTGTGTCGGATTAGATACAGATATAAAAAAGATCCCGCAGCATCTATTGTCGGAAGAAGATCCTATTTTCGCATTCAATAAAGCGATCATCGACGCTACCGCCGATTATTGTGTCGCTTACAAGCCGAATCTGGCTTTTTACGAGAGCCTCGGCACAAAGGGTATGATGGCTTTTGAGAAGACTGTGGCTTACTTACGGGAGAATTATCCCGATCAATTTATCATCGCCGACGCGAAACGTGGTGATATCGGAAATACCTCCGAGATGTATGCCCGTTCTTTCTTCGATCATATCAAGGTAGATGCCGTAACGGTCGCTCCCTATATGGGCGAGGATAGCGTAAAACCATTCTTGATCTACCCGGAGGCTTGGGTAATCTTATTGGCCTTGACCTCCAATAAAGGCTCACATGATTTTCAAATGACGGAAGACGCAAATGGTGAACGTCTTTTCGAGAAAGTACTAAAGAAATCGCAAGAATGGGCTAACGATGAGCAAATGATGTATGTAGTGGGCGCTACCCAAGGCAAGATGTTCCTTGATATCCGTAAACAGGCCCCGAATCATTTCTTGTTAGTTCCGGGCGTAGGCGCTCAAGGTGGAAGCTTGGCGGAAGTAGCTCAATACGGGATGAACGACCAATGCGGTCTTTTGGTAAATTCTTCCCGTGCGATTATTTACGCGGATAAGACGGAGGCTTTCGCCAACGTAGCCCGTGAGGCGGCACATGCCGTACAGAAAGAAATGGCCGGTTATCTACATGATAAGGGAATTATTCCCTGCAAAGCATAGGCTATATAAAGAATTTTCACCATTTTTGCAAACTAACTGTCTATAAACAGCGGACAGTCAACGAAGATACATATATAATTGAATAAGTAATGGAGTTTTCAGCCCAACAAATTGCCGGCTTCCTGAACGGAACGATTGAAGGAGATCCGAACGTTAAAGTCAGCAACTTCTCTAAAATAGAAGAAGGAAAGCCAGGTACATTGACCTTTTTGGCGAATCTTAAATATGCGCATCATATTTATAATACCGAGGCAAGCATTGTTTTGGTGAATAATGATTTCAAACCGGAACAACCGATAAGAGCCACACTTGTAAAAGTAGAGAACGCTTATGCGGCGCTCGCGATGTTATTAAATTTGGTAGAGCAATCGAAGAGCAAAAAGAAGGGGGTTGATTCTACCGCTTTTATCGCCGCTTCCGCGATCGTGAGCGACGATTGTTATGTCGGTAACTTCGCCTACATCGGAGAAGGCGTAAAAATGGGTAAGAACTGTATGGTATACCCGCACGCTTATATCGGTGATCACGTGACGGTAGGAGATAACTGCGTATTCTATCCGCATGCCACCGTTTACGAGAATTGTATAATCGGCAATAATTGTATCCTTCATGCCGGTAGCGTAGTCGGGGCTGACGGTTTCGGATTCGCTCCCGAAGGTGAGACTTACAAGAAAATCCCGCAATTAGGCAACGTTATTATCGAGGATGATGTAGAGATCGGAGCCAATACGACAATTGACCGTGCGGTGATGGATTCTACGATCATTCACCGAGGCGTTAAGCTGGACAATCTCGTACAAATCGCTCATAACGTGGAGGTAGGCGAGAATACCGTGATGGCGGCGCAAGTCGGCATCGCCGGTTCCGTAAAAGTAGGAAAGCATTGTATGTTTGGCGGACAAGTTGGTTTGGCCGGACATATCCATGTGGCGGACCACGTCGTATTCGGAGCTCAGGCTGGCGTTATCAGCGACGTGAAGGAAGCGACGACATTGCTCGGGGCGCCGGCGATCAACGCTAAGAACTTCATGCGTTCCAGCGCGATCTTCAACCGTCTTCCGGATATATACCGCTCGCTGGGGCAAATGCAACGGGAGATCGAACAACTCAAGAAAGAAATTAATAAACAATAAAGACCTATGCAAAAACAGAAAACGCTTGCGGCAAGTTTCTCCTTGAAAGGAAAAGGGTTGCATACCGGATTAGATATAGAGATTACGTTTAATCCCGCACCCGAGAACCATGGATACAAGATCAAACGTGTCGATATGGAAGGCCAACCGACGATTGACGCCTTGGCCGAGAACGTGGTTAATACACAACGGGGTACGGTGCTTAGCAAGAATGGCGTTCAAGTAAGTACGATCGAGCACGCGATGGCGGCTTTATACGCTTATGAGATCGATAACTGCTTGATCGAGGTAAACGCACCCGAGTTTCCGATCCTAGACGGAAGTTCTCGCTTCTTCTCCGAGGAAATCCAAAAGACAGGGGTTGTTGAGCAAAACGCTCCGAAGGATTATTATATCGTAAAGCACAAGATCGAGGTAAAAGATGAGGAAACCGGTTCTTCGTTGATCATCCTTCCGGATGATAAGTTCAGCGTGAACGTATTGATCTCATTCGATTCGCCCGTGCTTTCCAACCAATTCGCCACGTTGAACGATCTCAGCGAATTCCCGACAGAATTGGCGGCTTCACGTACGTTCGTATTCGTACGCGAAGTGGAGATGTTGCTCAACAATAACTTGATCAAGGGTGGCGATTTAGACAATGCGATCGTTATCTACGACCAGAAGATACCGCAAGAATCTTTGGACAAATTGGCGGATATGCTGAACATCCCTCACAAGAACGTGCAGGAATTAGGTTATATCAATAACAAGCCGCTTGTATTCGATAACGAACCGGCACGTCATAAATTGATCGACGTGATCGGAGATATCGCCTTGATCGGTAAGCCGATCCGCGGACGTGTGATCGCTACCCGTCCGGGACATAAGATCAATAACCAGTTAGCTCGTATGATCCGCAAGGATATCAAGATGAACGAGGTGCAAGCCCCGGTATACGATCCGAACCGTGAGCCGGTGATGGATATCAACCGTATCCGTGAATTATTGCCGCACCGCTATCCGTTCTTATTGGTTGACAAGATCATCGAGGTTGGCGGGAACTATATCGTAGGCGTAAAGAACATCACGACCAACGAACCGTTCTTCCAAGGGCATTTCCCTCAGGAGCCGGTCATGCCGGGAGTCCTGCAGGTTGAGGCTATGGCACAAACAGGTGGTTTGCTAGTCTTGAATTCCGTAGATGAGCCAGAGCGCTATTCTACCTACTTCATGAAAATAGATGGCGTGAAATTCCGCCAAAAAGTCGTTCCGGGCGATACGTTGATCTTACGTCTGGAATTATTGGCACCGATCCGTCGCGGGATCTCTACCATGAAAGGGTATGTATTCGTTGGTGATAAATTGGTTAGTGAAGCCGAGTTCATGGCTCAGATTGTAAAAAACAAATAATAAGATAAAGTACGATAATGAATATATCTCCTCTAGCAGTCGTTCATCCAGAGGCCCAGATCGGCCAGAATGTAACTATCGATCCGTTTGCCGTGATTGAGAAAGATGTCGTAATCGGTGATAATTGCCATATATATTCTCACGCCGTTATCTTGGATGGCGCACGGATTGGTAAAAATTGCAATATTTTCCCGGGAGCGGTCGTTGCCGGTATCCCTCAAGACATGAAATTCGCGGGGGAAACCACGACGGCGGAAATCGGAGATAACACGACGCTTCGCGAATGCGTGACGATCAACCGGGGTACCGCTTCCAAAGGTAAGACCGTGGTAGGTCGCAATTGCTTAATCATGGCTTATTCGCACGTGGCCCATGATTGCGTCTTAAAAGACCATATTATCATCGGTAACGCTTCGCAAATCGCCGGGGAGGTAGAGATTGATGATTTCGCTATCGTAAGCGGAGGTTCCTTGGTGCATCAGTTCACGCGTATATCCAAGCACGTGATGGTACAAGGCGGTTCTCGTATCGGAAAAGATATCCCTCCTTATACCTTGATCGGCCGTGATCCGATCGTTTATTGCGGTATCAATATCGTAGGTTTACGTCGCCGGGGATTCACGAATCAGCAGGTATTCTTGATTCAAGACATCTATCGCACGCTGTATACCCGAGGCTTGAATAATACGGAGGCGCTGAAAGCGATCGAGACCGAGTACGAGCCTAGCGAGGAACGGGATTTGATCCTCAATTTCATCAAGTCTTCCAGCCGGGGTATCGTAAGAGGTTCGATCGACGAATAAGCGACACAAACATCCGGACAACCAAAAACAAATCAGCGCAAATCCACATCTTACAATGAGGGGTTTGCGCCGATTCGCTATTTATGTCACCAAAAGGTTATTTATAGGGTAATTCCCGTGATCTGCCGGATCATTTCAAGATCGATCCCCATGGCTTTCATCTTCTTGGCGTTTTCGAGGTTCGCTTCTGTCTCGCCTTTTGCCAGTCCTTTCGCCTTACCTTTCTCCTTATTTTCCGCTCTACTTTCCGCTAGTCCTTCCAGGTATCCTTCAAGCTTCGCCGAATCCAATACGTCATTTTGTATCATGACCGCATTCAGGTGTTCGTCGTAAGCGTATCTATCCTCGGGGGGCATGGAGTAGTATCTCAATTTTTCTCGAGCCTCGCCTAATCCCGGAGTCATGGTGTCAGGACGAATTGTTCCTCTTTTAAGGTAGTCCATCCATTCTTCTAGGGAAGTGACGGCTATCTTATCGAACTTATTGGTCCGTATGAGTATATATTCGGGGAAAATCTCGGGGGATAGCTTGGAGACAATTACGCTCCTCTCTTTCGTGTTGACTACCAATTGATCCTTGGTATGTACGCCGATGAAATGATTCTGCCCGTGATAAAGGTAGTCCTCGCCCAGTGATATGTACTCGGTTATGGTTTTCGCCACGCCATAGAGTACCTATTCGAGATAATATAGCTTGCGAATATTTTGTATTTTCACGATGATGATCTCTCCCTTGTCGTTAAGCGCCTTGATGTCCACCCGGTTGAACTTGTCATCCTCATGACAGTTGATTACCCTCGCTCTCCAGTAGCTCCACGATGGTAATCTTCTCTCCAAGAAAAACCGTGAGAAAACCCTCCAGCACACCGAAGTTGGCTTTTTGCCGGAGCAGTCTCTTGATCGCCCAATCGAAACGTATGTATCGGTCTTTTAATTCTTTCATGCGTTGATCCTCCTCTTTTTTATCCATAGTTGATAGGTTTTAAGTTACGGCCCAATAGCGGGCGGTGTCGTAAAGATATGTCTTTTCGGGCGAAATGCAAAAGATTGATATCTGATACTGTGATTTTTATTATTTACCCATATTACAATTACCTATTCAAGGTGACAACTGCCACTAATATCTCAGCCGCAGGTTCCGTCTCTTTGACGAAGGTTGAAGACGAAGCTACGACGGTCGCCTCAGATACAGGGATCAGACGCGCACCCTCTTTCATTATTTATAGCGACGTATATTGGGTATATCCATATTTTTACTACTTTTGAGGCAATAATAAAACTAAACGACTATGCTATTTAGATTTCTAATCCTATCAGATGAAGCAGATGACTTCAAGCGCGAGATCAAGATTGATTCCGAGTCTACTTTCTTGGATTTGCAAAACGCCATTCTCGACTCTGTAGGTTATACAAAGGATCAAATGACCTCTTTCTTCATATGTGACGATGACTGGAGTAAAAAGACAGAGATCACATTAGTGGAGATGGATACCTCTTCCGAGGAAGACAGCTATGTCATGGCCGATACTCAACTGGAAGAATTGTTGGAAGACGAGCACCAAAAACTACTTTTCGTTTTCGATTATATGACCGAACGTGCCTTCTTCATGGAACTTCGTGAGATCGTTCCGGGAAAAGACTTGGATGCTCCTATTTGCAGCAAATCGGTAGGTACGCCTCCCGCCCAAATAGTTTCTTTCGATGAGTTCGAGGCTAAGAACGGCAGTACGGACGTAGGAGAAGATTTTTACGGGGATTCCGAATACGATATGGACGAATTAGACAAAAGCGGCTTCGACGGTTTAGGCGAAGGCCCGATGGATAATCCTTACGACGACGAGCGCTTTTGATGAATTCCCTCGTTATATTACTTGGGCCGACAGGAGTCGGAAAGACCGAGTTAAGCCTCCAAGTGGCGGAACGTTTCGGCTCTCCGATTATCTCTTCCGACTCCCGTCAGCTCTATAAAGACCTTCCGATCGGCACGGCTGCCCCAACACCGGAACAAATGGCTCGTGTCAAGCATTATATGGTAGGCACTCTCTCGCTTACCGATTATTACAGCGCCAGCAACTTCGAGGAAGACGTGGTCTCCCTCCTATCCGAATTACATAAAACGATCCCGACCGTCGTAATGACCGGAGGCTCTATGATGTACATCGATGCCGTATGTAAAGGTATTGACGATATCCCGACAGTTACACCGGAGATCCGGGATGCCCTATACATGCAATTTGAAACCGAGGGACTAGCCCCTATCCTCGCTGAATTAAAAGAAGCAGACCCTGTCCATTATGAGGAAGTGGACCGGAATAATTATAAACGAGTGATCCATGCCGTAGAGATTTGCCGGATGACAGGCAAGCCTTACTCCTCCTTCCGCACGAACATTAAGAAAGAGCGTCCGTTCCGGATCATCAAAGTAGGGCTTAATAGAGATCGCGACGAATTATGCGACCGCATCAACCAACGTGTAGATCTAATGATGAGCGAAGGATTATTGGAAGAGGCTCGCCGGGCTTATCCCTTCCGTCATTTGAATTCCTTGAACACGGTAGGTTATAAAGAATTATTCAATTACTTCAGCGGAGAATGGACATTAGACCTCGCTGTGGAGAAAATCAAACGAAACTCCCGGGTCTACGCCCGGAAGCAAATGACTTGGTTTAAACGGGACCCAGAAATAACATGGTTCCATCCGGATGAGACCGAAGCTATATTTACACATCTGAGCCAACAGATCATATAGCGTTTTAACAATGCCCATTATAAGGTGTTTACAATGGGCATTATAAACATGCTTGAATAGGCATTGTAAGCATCTTACAATAGGCATCAAGGTTTTCCGCTGATTATCAAAGCCAAACGCAACGACTTTATTTCTTGAAAACCAGATAAACCGCCGCTACCAAGAATACGAAAGCAAGCGCATGGTTCCATTTAAACGACTCCCCCTTAAAAGCAATGGTACTGAAGGCCACGAATACCACCAACGTAATCACCTCTTGGATCACTTTCAATTGAATCAAGTTGAACGGCCCCCCGTTATCCCGGAAACCGATGCGATTCGCCGGTACTTGGAAACAATACTCAAAAAAAGCGAGAAACCAACTAAACAGGATTACGCCAAACAAAGGAAGATGCTCGAACCAGCTAAACTGTTGCTTCATCTTCAAATGACCATACCAAGCGCATGTCATAAAAATATTAGACACGATCAACAATAAAATCGTATAAACACTTTGCATATTATCTTATTTTTCGAGGTAAATAATCTTCTTGTATATTCGTCATGCTCCCCCAAAGACTGTAACGAGCCTCCGGATTGATCGCTTCCAGACTTCTCAGCAGCTCTTTCATATCCGAACGACTGGAACCCGACTCATAAGGACAGTTCTTCAATTGTTTCCGGTACCCTTTCCATGCGGCGACCTGAATCAACTCCCTCTCTTCCACCAGACACATCGGACGGATGATCTCCATATCAAACTTATCCATTCTCAACCGGGGAGGCATTGTCCCGAAAGCCCCTTGGTGGGTCAGGTTCATCAACAGCGTCTCAAGGATATCATCTTGATGATGGCCTAAAGCGATCTTATTGCATTTATGAGCCTTAGCGATCTCAAACAAAGCTTTCCGGCGAGTCCAAGAGCATAAAAAGCAGGGGGATTTGCGAGTGTCCGTAGAAGGATCGAAACTTGTCTCATGGACAATGAAAGGCAAATCATGCTCCTCTGCGCAACTTCTAAGATATTCCCGATCCGAACAATAAGGGATATTCGTCATCACGATATGTGCTACTACGACCTCAAACCGAGGACAATAGATTTTCGACCTGCGCCCCAGTAAATCCACCAAGGCCAAGGAATCTTTTCCTCCGGACAACCCGACCAAGATCCGGTCGCCATCATTGATCAAGCCATAGTCGAAAATCGCTCTCTTTATCTTATCCTCTATCTTGCGAAACAAACGTTCGTCCTCTGTCAATTTTGCCATATACTTCCTTTACGGGCGCAAAATTATATATTTATCTTTTCGATTTGTATGCCTCTACAAAAATATTCTTATCTTTGAAACTGCATAACTATATATAATCTAGAATAGACAAAATGAAACGGTTATCCAAAAAGCTGCTTTATACGCTAGGAGTTACACTCATATGCGGAGGAATGCAACTACATGCGCAAAGTCTTGATCAGGCAAAAAAATTATATAACGACGGGAAATACGCAGAAGCCAAACCTGTGTTCGAGAAACTAGTGAAACAAGCGCCAAGCAATGCCTCTTATAATCAATGGTATGGTGTTTGCTGTTTCGAGACCGGAGATTTAGCAGGAGCGGAGAAACATCTTAAGGTCGCCGTAAAGCGTAGGGTACAAGACGCTTATCGATACCTTGGAGAAGTATACTACCAGACCTATCGTTTTAACGAAGCCGAGGAGATGTTCGACGAATACATCACCCTCCTAACAAAAAAGAAACAAGATGTGGAACCTTACCAAATCCGTATGGACTTGGCGAACAAAGCAAGCCGTATGCTTGATAAGGTAGAGAATGTCCAGATTATCGATAGCTTGGTTGTTGACAAAGATGATTTCTTATCAGCCTATACCTTAAGCGAGGAAAGCGGTACGTTGACCACTTACCAAGATTTCTTCCAGACTAACGATCCGGGCAACTCATCGGTATACATGAACCAGAAGGGGGATAAGATTTATTACGCCCACTCGACAGACGGTAACCACAATTGTCTTTTTACCCAATCCAAGCTCATGGATCAATGGGGAGACGAGAAACAGTTACCGATGAATATCAATAGTGACGCCGACGATGGGTATCCATTCGTGCTATCCGATGGCGTAACGATTTATTACGCATCCAAAGGGAACGGCTCTCTGGGCGGATATGATTTATTCGTCACTCGTTACAACATCAATTCCGATACTTATCTTACACCGGAGCAATTGGGCATGCCCTATAACTCCCCGTTTAACGATTACATGATGGTGATCGACGAAGCCAAGCAATTGGGATGGTTCGTTTCCGACCGCTATCAACCGGAAGGAAAAGTTTGTGTATACCTATTCATTCCGAATGACAACCGCGAGCGAGTAGATAGCGAGGATATCGAACTAAAACGTGCCCGGGCCTCTATTGCCTCGATCAAGGATTCATGGAAACCCGGATCGAATTACGAAGAGCTTATTCATTTAGCTCATACCGAGATTCCTTATGGACGTATAGAGATAAAGAAAGATTTCACGTTCCCGATCCATAATGATATCGTTTATTACACCTTGGACGATATCCAAAGTCCGGAAGCGAAGAACTACTACGAGAAAGTAGTTTCCATCCATAAACAGATCAAGGAGTTAAATGAGAAACTAGAGAGCTTACGAGCCAGCTACATCAAAGGGAACAAGGCGAAGCGAGAACAACTGAAGCCTACGATTCTTGATGCGGAAGAAAAGTTAAACAACCTTCTCGGCCAACCGGACGAATGGGAGAAAAAGGCACGTAACGCAGAGATCGTATACCTAAGAAACAACCATAAATAAGAAGAACTATGCTACTGGACATAGCCATCATCGTCTTCCTCATGGTAGCGGCCATCCTACTGATACTGGCGGAGATATTCCTTCTTCCGGGAATAACACTCGCGGGTATAGGCGGGGCTATTTTCGCTATCGGCGGAGTCGTTTTCGCTTATACGGTAGGTATGTGGGTAGGGCATCTGACTTTATCCTTATCAATCATTGCATTCGGAGTAATCTTCGCTTGGTTATTGCGTTCCCGGTCTTTTAACAAGATCGCTTTAAAGACAGATATCGATTCCAAGCTGACATCCAGCAGGGATCTCGGAATAGAACCCGGAGACGAGGGGATCACGCTCTCACGCTTAGCCCCTATCGGCAAGGCCCGGATTAAAGGTATTAACGTGGAAGCGAAATCTCAAGACGAATTAATCGATGAGAACACGCCGATCGTAGTGATCAGGGTAGACAGTTACAACGTAATTGTCCGTCCTAAAGAAGAAACAAATATTCACGCTTAATTTTTTATATATGGAAATAACCTTTTTGCCACTTATCCTATTGGGGGCCGCAGTACTTCTGCTGGCAATCTTTTTCTATTATGTGCCGTTCCTGTTATGGATCTCGGCCAAAGTATCGGGAGTCAATATCTCCTTGATCCAGTTATTCTTGATGCGTATCCGAAAGGTTCCTCCCTACATCATCACTCGTGCGATGATCGAAGCGCATAAGGCAGGAATAAAGACGCTTACACGCGACGAGCTGGAAGCGCACTATTTAGCGGGTGGACATGTCGAGAAAGTAGTGCATGCGCTGGTTTCCGCGTCAAAAGCGAATATCGACCTTCCTTTCCAGATGGCTACCGCTATCGACTTGGCCGGACGTGACGTATTCGAGGCTGTACAAATGTCGGTAAATCCGAAAGTGATCGATACCCCTCCGGTAACAGCGGTTGCGAAAGACGGAATCCAGTTAATCGCCAAGGCACGTGTCACCGTTCGTGCGAATATCAAGCAATTAGTGGGTGGTGCAGGAGAAGAGACGATCTTAGCCCGTGTAGGTGAAGGTATCGTATCTTCCATTGGTTCATCCGAAAGCCATAAGACTGTATTGGAAAATCCGGATTCCATCTCGAAATTAGTGCTTCGCAAAGGGCTTGACGCCGGAACAGCTTTCGAAATCCTTTCCATCGATATCGCCGATATCGATATAGGTAAGAACATCGGCGCTTTCTTGCAAATGGACCAAGCTCAAGCGGATAAGAATATCGCTCAGGCGAAAGCCGAGGAACGTCGTGCGATGGCTGTCGCCCTCGAGCAAGAGATGAAGGCGAAAGCTCAAGAAGCCCGTGCCAAGGTGATCGAGGCAGAAGCGGAAGTTCCCAAGGCAATGGCAGACGCTTTCCGCACAGGAAACCTAGGCGTAATGGACTATTACAAGATGAAGAACATCGAGGCGGACACTTCTATGCGTGAAGCGATAGCTAAACCGACCGGTACTCCATCAAAACCATTAAAGGACTAAAATAGTTATATACATGGAACTATCTCCAAGGGCAGGGTCGCACCTTGCCCTTTTATGATTAAAAGTAAACTTAATTAGCTGATCGAATATGAGAACAATCCCCGCTTCAGAATTAGCGATCCATTCAGATGGTAGTGTTTTCCACCTGCATTTAAAACCAGAACAACTCGCGGATCGTGTGGTACTTGTTGGCGATCCCGCACGGGTTACAACCGTCGCTTCCTATTTTGATTCTCAGGAATGTGAGGTTTCCAGCCGGGAGTTTCATACTATCACGGGCCAATACAAGGGAAAACGTATCACGGTTGTATCCCATGGCATCGGTACAGATAATATCGATATCGTATTAAATGAGCTGGACGCTCTCGCTAATATTGACTTCTCAACCCGTACGATCAAGCCGGAATTCAAGCAACTTTCCCTAGTCCGTATCGGGACTTCCGGAGGGTTACAGCCATTTGTCCCGATTGGGACTTATGTAGCTGCGGAGAAATCGATCGGATTCGATGGAGTCATTTATTTCTACGCAAATAGTAATTCCGTTCGTGACGCAGACTTGGAATCTGAATTAATAAAACAGCTTGATTGGCGGCTTAGCGGCATATGGCCTTATGTCGTATCGGCAGATCCATCGTTGATCGAGCAAATCACCCGTAATGATATTATCCGGGGAACGACTATCGCGGCCAATGGCTTCTATGGGCCGCAAGGACGTGAGCTCCGATTGCCCTTGACCGATCCGGAATTGAACCGGAAAATAGAGGCTTTCGATTACAACGGGCGAAAGATTACGAACTTCGAGATGGAGAGCTCCTCTTTAGCTGGTCTGGCCGCTCTCATGGGACACCGGGCAATGACCGTATGTTGTATTATCGCCGGACGTGTGGATAATCATATGAATACGGATTATAAAGGTTCTTTGGAAAAACTGATTGAAACTGTATTAGACCGTATATAATAATATCAAGACCATGAAGTGGGATCATTCATTAATCGATACGTTGGAATGGGGAAATCAGATCTCCCATAAGGAAGATAAAATAAAGATAGCGGATCTTATCGCATCTAAAGTCGAAAACGGACAAGTCATAGGCGTTGGCTCCGGTTCGACCTCCTATCTAGCGTTGACTCGCATAGCGGAACGTATCCGAACGGAACGTCTTTCCATTTTGGCGATCCCCACTTCTTTAGAAATCCGGATGACTTGCGCCCAGCTAGGCATTCCGGTTACCAGCCTGTTTTCCCACAAGCCGGACTGGACCTTCGATGGGGCTGATGAAGTAGATTCCCACTTTAACTTGATCAAAGGGCGTGGAGGCGCCATGTTTAAGGAAAAGCTGTTAATCAGTTCCAGTCCGCAGACCTATATACTGGTCGATCCTTCCAAGAAAGTGGAGAGGCTGGGAGCTAAATTCCCGATCCCGATAGAGATTTTCCCGGAAGCTCTCACCTATGTAGAGGACAAACTCCAGCGTTTGAATCCCCGTGAGATAAAACTTCGTATGGGACAAGGTAAGGATGGACCGATCATTACCGAGAATGGCAATATTATCCTTGACGTATGGATGGACTATATCCCTGAAAATACAGAATCCACCCTCAAGTCGATTACAGGCGTACTCGAGAGTGGACTCTTTATGAACTATAAGGTAGAAGTATTAGGGCTTACTTCATGAATCCTTGTTGTTTCAATACCTTCAAGAGCACCTCGGAGAAATGTTCACTATTTTTCTTCGTATAGCGTACGTCCGTAAAGACCTGCGCCAGTGTTTCCTTATTATTCTCCCTTACAAACTGCTTATTCACCTCTAATGCCTCTTTCTCACTATACAAGGCATCGATGGAAGCCGGAGTAAAGTCCGTATAAGTCTCGTTTTGTACCACAGCCGCCAATGGTAAACGTTCTACTTGAGCGGGTATAGGCTCTGCCGGATAACCCACCGTAACCGTAACGATCGGGACAACCAGACGGGGAAGAGAAAGTGCCTCAATGATCTGGTCCGCATTATAAGCCGTCGTACCCAGATAGCAAATGCCTAAGCCTTTTTCCTCAGCGGCATTACAGAAACTCTGGGCGAACAACATCGCATCTATCGTCGAAGCGATAAACGTTTGTAAATTATCGAATCCGGCCTCCGCTTTCCTGCACTCCGCCCATTTCACGAAACGGTTCGCATCCGCACAAAAAGTAAGTACTACCGGGGCTCCCGTAATCATTGGTTGGTTAAAATGAGCCGGAGCCAGTTTCTCCTTGTTCGCAGGGTCGCGGGTAACCACGACACTATACAATTGCATATTTCCTGTATTCGAGGCACGAGTAGCCACTTCCAATAATTCATTCAGCAAAGACTCCGGGATATCCTGATCCGTATATTTACGGATACTTCTTCTATTCTTCATGCATTCTAACATAGCAATCCTATTTTTAAATTCTCAATAACTAAATCCTAATATCCATGCCGGCATACGGTTAAACACGCTTTTCGGTAACCCGTAGATAGCCGCATAAGCGTCGGGTACGAAGCGGAGACGATCATATCCCCTTAAGGGATCACCTACGGCGAAGATATATTTACCGCCAATCAAGAAATCTCCGTTCTCCATGAATTCCACGTTCGCCACGGAACGCATCTGGCTTAAGAAATAGGTTTCACACATCAATTGCCGATTCTCCTTATCTCCGAAAAAAGAGATCAGCAAGTTGGTATCCCCCATAAAGACTTTCTGCTTGGCCGGAGTGGTTCCCAGTTGGTCTGCCGAGTAATAAATAAGCCTCACATCATGGAAGAAACGCAACAGGCTATCGCTTTGCTGACGAAGCATATTTATCTTACGGGTTACATCAATCGATTTCGGACGTAAAGGAGCCGACTCAGCCACCATCATAAAATATTTTTGAGCTCGTTCCAGATTACTCATCGAAATAGAAACCACCGAAGGCAAATCCCGGCAAATCTCTTTTCTCACTAATTCTTGCAGACGGAAATAATACATATCCGGGTCTTGCCAATAAAAAGGATAACATCCATGTTCCAGATAGTTCCGGTAAATCGGCACAATATTCATCTCCGCATTGATCTCCTTCACCAAATCATGATGGTTCGCTAAGATATCTTCCAACGGAATGGGATCTTTATCCAGAATGCTTTCGTAAGAAAGGAATTCACGGAACGACATCGGATGCATGGTATAAAAAGCAGCCTCATGCCTTAACCCGTTCCGCACCTCTGTCTGCGAGTACAAAGAAGTGGTAGCGAAAACAATCTTTAAGGCGGGGTTGGCATCCAATAAAGTTGAGACCTCTTCCATCCAGCTCGAATAGAAATGGATCTCATCCAAAAACAAATAATGCCCCCCGGCTTGCAGGAACTCCTTAACCGCATCGGTCAATGAATGTGTCTCAAACCAGAAATCATCCAGATTCACATACAGGGCTTCCCGTGAATCTTCAAATTTCAACTTAATATGCTGTAACAACAAGGTAGTCTTACCAACCCCTCGAGAGCCGAAGATGCCGATTAACCGATCCTCCCACTCTATCCGTGCATGCAAATAACGCAGGAATGTACAATTTATTCCTTTCAACAATAGCTGATGATTCCGCTGAAGCAAGTCCATATACAAATCTGTTTTACGCGAATATAAAAAATGTTCCGTGTTTTTCGTACCTTTGTCAACACTAAACCAATAAAAAGATGAATACATCCAAAGTCTACTTTACTAATTTACGCACGACCCCCAGCAGCAACCTGCTGGATAAGATGGAACGTCTGGTAAAACGTGCCGGTATCGCCAATATCGACTTCAAAAATCAATTTGTAGCCATTAAGATCCACTTTGGCGAACCGGGGAATTTGGCATACATTCGTCCTAATTACGCCGCTCGCTTGGTAAGCCTGTTACGTGAATTAGGCGCGAAACCGTTCCTTACCGATTGTAACACCTTATACTCGGGCCGCCGCTCCAACGCTGTCGATCATCTTCAAAGCGCCATGGAAAATGGGTTCAATCCCATGTCCGCCGGTTGCAACGTTATCATCGCCGATGGCGTGAAAGGTACGGACTACCGGGAAATCGAGATTGACGGGCAATATTGCAAGGCCCCGAAAATAGGTGCCGCTATCGCCGATGCCGATATCATCATTTCCATGAACCATTTCAAAGGTCACGAGCAAGCCGGTTTCGGCGGTGCGCTGAAAAACCTCGGGATGGGATGCGCCAGCGTAGGCGGTAAACTGGAATTACATTGCGCCTCACAACCCCGTATCGATACGGAGGCTTGTAAAGGCTGTAACATCTGTGTAAAGCACTGTGCTCACGATGCCATCCATTTGAATAACAACCGAAAGGCCGAAATTGATTACGAGCGTTGTGTAGGTTGCGGGCAATGTGTGGCTCTTTGCCAATACGACGGTGCCGTAATGGGCGAAGGTGATACTTCCGAGCGATTGAATTACAAGATCGACGAGTACACCAAAGCCGTATTATCAGACAAGCCCCATTTCCATGTTAGTTTTATCATGAACGTATCTCCGGAGTGCGATTGCTGGAATCATAACGATGCCGCCATCATCCCTGATTTGGGGATCGCCGCGTCTTTCGATCCGGTGGCCTTGGATAAGGCTTGCGCCGATATGGTTATCAACGCTCCTATCATCGGAGGTAATAAATTAGCCGAGGCTCATCCTCACGAACACCTTGAGGGAGAGGATAAATTCCATTTGATTCATCCGGATACGAACTGGCAAGCCGGCCTACATTATGCGGAAGAAATCGGACTGGGTTCTCAAGCGTATGAATTAATAACGGTTTAATAGACGGAATGAGTACAATTTGCGCTATATCTACAGCTCCGGGAGTAGGAGGAATCGCAGTGATTCGTGTCTCCGGATCGGATACTTTCAAGATTTGTGATCGGATATTCCGGCCGAAGAAGGCAGGTAAAAGTTTATCTACCCAAAAGGCTTATACCTTAACGTATGGTTCCATCGTCGGTAACAATGACGAAACCATAGATGAGGTGATCGCCGCTGTTTTCTGTGCCCCCCATTCTTTCACGGGGGAAGATACGGTGGAAATCACCTGCCACGGCTCGACGTATATCCAACAACAAATCCTGCAATCCCTTATCTCCAGCGGATGCCGTATAGCGCAACCGGGTGAATATACGCAACGTGCTTTCATGAATGGCAAGATGGACCTTAGCCAAGCGGAGGCCGTTGCGGATTTAATCGCCTCCACTTCGGCCGGCCAACATCGTTTGGCTCTAAGCCAGATGCGAGGTGGTTTCAGTAGGGAACTCGCCGAACTTCGGAACCAGCTGCTCCATTTCACCTCTCTCATGGAATTGGAACTGGATTTCAGTGACCATGAGGAATTGGAGTTCGCTGATCGTAGCGAGCTTCGCACGCTTGCGGATCATATCGAACAGGTCATCTCCAAACTCGCCCAATCTTTCAGCGTAGGTAACGCGATCAAAAACGGTATTCCCGTCGCCATCATCGGTGAGACGAACGCCGGCAAATCTACTTTACTAAACGCCTTGTTGAACGAGGATAAAGCGATCGTCAGCGACATCCACGGAACGACCCGTGACGTTATCGAGGATACGATCAATATCAACGGCCAGCTCTTCCGTTTCATCGACACCGCCGGTATCCGTGAAACAAGCGATACGATCGAAGCTCTCGGTATTGAACGTAGTTTCAAGGCTCTAGACCAAGCGCAAATCGTCATCCTCATGTACGACTTAACCCGTGACCTCAAAGATTTCGAGGCTTTCTATCAAGAAATAGCTCCGAGATTAACGAATAAGTCTGTTATCTTAGCGATGAACAAATGCGATGTATTACCCGCATCCTCTCTCCCAACCTTCTCTTTCCCCACCGAAGGCTGGCATCAAATCGCTATTTCCGCCAAAGGCAAGCTGCATATCGCAGAGCTACAACAACTCCTCACGGAAGTCTCTTCCATCCCCACCCTCCACCAAAGCGACATCATCGTAACGAATGCCCGCCACTTCGAGGCACTTACGCATGCGCTGGAAGCTATACATAGGGTACAAGAAGGTTTGAACTCCAGCCTTTCCGGGGATTTCATCTCGCAAGATTTACGGGAGTGTATATTCCATTTATCGGATATCGTAGGAGAGGTTACGACGGATCAGGTGTTGGGGAATATATTTCAGCATTTTTGCGTCGGCAAATGATGGCTTGTAAACAGCCGTAACCAACTATAATTATTTAGAATAAAGTCGCTGTATATCAGCGACTTTTCTGTTTTAACACTTTCCAGTCCGTATTTGGAGATAACGGTTTTTATCCATATTTTTCTATCATATTTCTACCGCGACAGAAATTCACGGTTAGCCCGAATGTCACAGTGACGCATTAGTTGACGTGTGTTGACAATGGTTTACATGTGTTGACAAAATCCGGGAGAAATAAGGCGAAATTATCCCCAATATAAAGGAGGAAAATATGGAAGTAAGAAAGATTTGTCAATGGTGCGGAAAGCCATTTATAGCTCAAAAGACAACGACCTGTTATTGTAGCCACCAGTGTTCCAATCTTGGCTACAAGGAGCGCATCCGGGAACGTAAGCGACAGTTGAAACGGTCGCAAGAATTATTACAACCTAGACAAGCCGCCGAGGGACAGGATTTCTTCTCTTTTGCCCAAGCAGCGAAGTTGATGGGCGTAACCAGACAGTACATATATAAGTTGGTAAAGGAATCCAAACTTCGGGCTTCACGCATCAGCGGCAAGAAGTCGCTCATCCGCCGTGCGGACATCGAACTGATGATGAAAACCAAACCTTATGAGCGCATCATGCCTAAAGAGGATTTCGACATCACCGAGTATTACACTGCCGAAGAGATTGCCGAAAAATATAAGGTCAACGCCAAATGGGTGTGGACTTATACTCGACAGCACAAAGTCCCGAAAGTGCGTATCCGCCAGTTCAACTATTACAGCAAGAAACATATCGATGCTGCTTTTGCCAAATACGAGGTGGATTCCGACCTGACGGAATGGTACACGCCCGAAGAAATTCAAGAGAAATACGGCATGACACGCGTCGCTATTCGTTCGCAGGTGTATCGGAATAACATTCCATCCAAGAAGGAGCATGGGCAGATATTCTACTCCAAGCTCCACTTCGACCTCTCTAAAAGTTCGGAACAGGAGAGCAAAGCAGAATACTACACTGTCAAGGAGGCAATGGAGAAATTCAATCTATCCCGTGATTCGGTTTACGGTATTCTGCAATTCCATCAGATCAACCGTGAGAAGAACGGACGGTTCGTTCGGTTTCTGAAAGTGGAGTTTGACAAGGTGATGGGTGTCCGTAAGTAGCCATTATAGACTTCCGTAAATTATTCCAAAATTAATCCCTGATGAAGGATTTCTGCATGGTTACATTACAGAGATTTACCGACAAGTTAATAACAACCATAAAAATATATATTATGCATGAGTGTAAAACAGTAACGTTAAGGACACGTCCTTTAAAGAACAGGATGCTGTCTTTCTACTTGGATTATTATCCGGGTTATCGAGACAAAGAGACAATGAAAGTTATCCGCCATGAATCGCTTGGTATTTACGTCTATGCCAAACCAAGAAACAAGCGTGAACAGAACTTCAACGAAGTAATGACCGAGAAAGCCGAAGCCATCCGTTGCCGCAGGTTTGAATCTGTGGTGAATGAACGGTATGATTTCTTCGACAGGTACAAACTCAAAGCCGATTTCTTGGAGTATTATCGCAAACAGCTCCGTAAGCATGACCAGAAATGGGAGTTCGTCTATCTCCATTTCAGAAACTTCGTACATGGCAAATGTACCTTTGAGGAGATTGACATCGACCTATGTAACAAATTTCGGGAATACTTGCTGAGTGCCAAAAAGCTGAGGCGCAATGGACCCATCACACGGAACTCCGCATCGGGATATTGGTCTACTTTCAGGGGATTCCTGAAAATTCTCTACCGTAATGGAATGATAAAGACCAATGTCAATGATTTCTTGGATAAGATTGAAACGGAAGATGTGGTCAAAGAGTATCTGTCTGTAGAAGAACTGTATAAACTGGCTGAAACACCGTGCAAGAAACCCATCTTGAAAATAGCATCGCTGTTTTCGTGCATGACCAGTTTACGTATCAGTGATATTCTCGCCTTATGTTGGGAAGATATTGTAGACTACTCGGCCGGAGGGAAATGCGTACATATCATTACGCAAAAGAACAAAGCGGAAGACATTATTCCCATCAGTGAAGAAGCATTGGGATTGATAGGTTACAGTTCCGAGAAGAAAGGTTTGGTATTCAAGGGACTGATGCGCAGTTGGACACAAGCACCCATGAAAGAGTGGATTCGCTCTGCCGGAATTACTAAAAACATAACTTTCCACTCGTATCGGAGAACATTCGCCACGCTGCAAGCTGCGGCAGGAACAGACATCCGAACCATACAGAGCATAATGGCTCACAAGAGTATAACCACCACGCAAAGATATATCAAGGTGGTGGATGCCAACAAACGGGAAGCCAGCAAGAAAATCACCCTGACAAGGAATGGCTGACAACCATTTTAGATTCCATTTGTACGGGTATAGTATGATTTTTAGCCAGAAATCATACTATACCCGTTATTTTTTACCAATATTGGGCAATTTGTCATCACCAATCATAAGTATCTGGAATACGGCACATAACTTTACGGCATAATCATTCCAAACATTTACAATATATGACAAATAAGACTCAAATTCGTACTCAAAGGATAAGCTTTGTTCTTGCGCTGTCGGTAATCACCTATACTGCGATAGACACTTATCTTTTCGCCTGTCACGAAATCAATATCATGAAGATAATGACTCCGGTAATACTCGGACTTGTAACAGCAATTTTATTATGCGGTCTGTTACAACGTTCTTTCTATAAATGGCTGACGAAGAATTCAATCGATTTTTCTTTTGGTCGGCAATCTCCGCTTGTTTTTGACTCTGATTTCGAGATAAAAGACGATTGTGCAAATGAAGCTCAAACCATTGAACAGTCCAATAAACCAGTTATAGATAGTTATGATACACTGTTGGAGAACATCAAAAAGAAAGAAGCAGAAAGACAAGTAGAAGTCATGAATGCTATTCGTGAATATATAACTATTAAAACTGCTCCCTATCTGTCTAAAGAAGCTATTGCAATCCTCATTTCCAATATAGAATATATGGCTTGTGGTAGATATGACTTATACAAACCTATTCGCTCCAATATAGATAATCCGTTGAAATCTCCAGGACTACGCCATTTGGCATGGAACATCGGTGAACGTTTGGGTATATCTCTACTTCAAAGAGCAACTTTTATAAAAGCTTCATTTCCTCATGAACTCACAAATGCAACCATTAAATATCTAAAACTTAATTTACGCGATAATGTTTCAAGCCAAATTCCTATTGACGTACCCGATAAAGGCGACTATCGCTTCCATTTAGAAACAGATAATAGTAACTCAAAATAAAAAACGTATGCAGATGAAATAATTAATCCGGTCTGTATTGTTCTGCAAGGTTTCATTGAGTTGGTTCGCAGCATGTTAAACGATTAAAACACTTTAATATGAAACAAGAAGAACTGACATTCAATGATCTGCCGGCAGTGGTAGGCGAACTGTGCAACCGGATTACAAACATGGAAAATCTGCTAACGGAAAAACTTTCCAAGCAGCACGAAGTCAAAGAGAACACGCACGTGCCCATGACGGTGCAAGAGGCTTGCGTCTATCTCAAAATGCCATTATCGACCTTCTATTATAAAGTAAAAAAGGACGATATTCCGGTTATCAAACAAGGAAAGCATCTCTACATCTATCGGGACGAATTAGATAAATGGCTGGAATCCTCCCGAAAGAATCCGGCTCCGCAAAATTTCGAGGAAGAGAATGAGTCTATGTTAGCTTCCCATCGCCGTAAGCCGAACCCTAAAAACTGGTAACGATGGAGAAGGCAGATAATACGACTCCTTCAAGTGAGGAGTTGGCAGTTTACATGGAGGAGTCAATAGTGAGCGTGACAAGTGCATACGAACAGTCGCCTGTGGTGCTGATGGTGGACGATGCAGTTATAGGCACATTAGGCAACTTCAGTGCTTCCATAGGTAAGGCTAAAAGCAAGAAAACGTTCAATGTCTCAGCCATTGTCGCATCGGCATTGAGGGGCAGCACCATTCTTCATTATCGGTCTGCATTCCCCAAAGATAAACGGAAGGTGTTATACGTTGACACGGAACAAGGACGGTATCATTGTCAAAACGTATTAAAGCGCATTTTACGTTTGGCGGACTTACCGGAAAACAAAGAGCCAGACAATCTGGTTATGCTGGCTTTGCGCAAATATTCTCCCGATATGCGATTAGCTATAGTTGAACAAGCTATCGGCACAATTCCTAATTTAGGATTGGTGGTTATAGATGGCATCCGTGATTTCCTGTATGATATCAATTCTCCCAGTGAATCTACCGATATAATCTCCAAATTCATGCAGTGGACGGATGACAGACAGATACACATCCATACTGTCCTGCATCAGAATAAGAATGATGAACATGCTCGTGGACACATCGGCACGGAACTCAACAACAAAGCAGAAACCATCATGCAAGTCGAAGTGGATAAAGAGGACAAGACCATAAGTGTTGTTGATGCCATCCATATCCGCGATCGTGAGTTCGAACCTTTCGCTTTCCGCATAAACGAAGAGAGACTACCCGAACTGGTAGAACCCTATCTGCCCAGAGAAAAGAGGATAGGACGTCCGACCAAAGAACCGTTTGATCCGTACAAAGAAATTCCGGAGAATGTACATCGTGCAGCATTGGATGCCGCTTTTGCGAATGGCACTATCGGTAATTATGGTGATTATTTGGAACGGTTGAAAGAGGAGTACGGATTGCAAGGTGTAAAACTCGGTCACAACAAGGCGGTCAAGGTAGCCACCTTTCTCAGTAACAAGCGGATGGTGATAAAAGAGGGGAAAGAATATAAAATCAATCCCGAATGCCATTACTGAGTTCAACTTTACTTTATTGTCGGGGCGTATATATAGGAATAAAGCAAAGTAGGCAAGATAACATAATGCGAGATAGTCATACTCTCCCCTCTTTTAGAGATATATCTTACTATCCGAATGCCGATTCCATATCCACATCCGACATGGCTTGCAGGGAAGTATCAACAGGTATCTGTTGCAAGATATGCCAAGGTATAACCTCACTGCGTTCCGGTTGTACATTGGCGCTCTTGCCTGCTCAGTTCCTTCGCCGGTGCGGTACTCGCAAGCTCGCACCTATTTACCATTATAGAACAATTTATATGAAAGAAAATACTGAGAATTCATTTGGTTCCTCTAACGAAACAAGATGCGTCTTCATCGGAGCGAAAGTCACACCCCGTCAGAAAGAGCATATAAAATCATTGGCAGCACAATGCGGTATGACCGTAAGCGATTATATATTATCGTGTGCCTATAACTTCAAGCCCAAAGCAAGGCTTACAAAAGAAGAAGTGACACTGTTGCAGAATTTGGACGATTGTCGGTCAGACCTCGTAAAATATACCTCAGCACTGCACGGAATGTCCACAAAGCAGCGCATGACAATGTTCAATCAGATTCCGTTCATGGTCGGCTGGCTCAAGGAGCTTGGCAATGTAGCCGAAAGCGTCTGCCAGTTCCTGAATGGGGTAAAAGAGCATAACAAAATTCCGTCTAACCCCAAAATCGAAGAAGAATGATTGCAAAAGCGAAAGCAATATCGCACGGCATAAACGCTATCCGTTACATTACCGGCGAATCACAGAACAAGAAACATCCGGAGAAAATCTATCGGGTATTGGACAATCTGTTGCAATCAGAACCGGATGCAATGGGGATATGGAACTCTATGCAGTTGACCCTATCCCAACATCGGCCGATAAAGAATTCCGTAATCAGAATCGAGTTGAGTCCGTCTCCCGAACATACCCAATTCTATGACATCGAGGACTGGCAAAAACTCTGGCAGGATTTCGCTGAGGAATTCGACAAACAAGTGATTACCGGCAAGGACGGGAAAGTCCGTTCCTGTCCGACTAATTTGGCTGGCAGCAAATACACGGTTTGGCTTCATACGGAATCCGAAGGCGGAGTTCCCCACCTCCATGCTGCGGTTTGCCGTTTGGATGAAGATGGCAATATCAATAATGACCACAACATTCATCTTCGTGCGCAACGTGCCGCCGAACGGGTGGCAAAGAAACGAGGCTGGACGACTGCAGCACAAATCCGAATTTCCAATGTCCACCAAGTAAATCGTGATTGCATGGATATACTGAAATCAATGCAATCGTGGTCATGGGGAGAGTACAAAAATGCTCTTATACGGAAAGGCTATGTCATACATGAACGAGAAGACAAGCAAGGTATTCTCCGTGGTTATGCACTCGTGCATGGGAACACCAAATACAAGGCTTCTGAATTGGGAGTCGGCAGGAACCTGATGATCTCGAAACTTCCTGCGACATGGAGGAAACTGCACCATCAGCCTGCTACTGTCATTAAGAGCAATACTCCCAAAGTCATCCTGCAGCCAGCAGAGCATAAGGCGGCTCCTATTGACTATACCCAATATCGCACAGACCGTTCGGATATGATTCCCTATGCCCTGACCCATGAAGGCAAGGAACACCGATTCTATATTCCGGAGAAAGTGATTGACTACTTCAATGACGAGTTTGATTATAGGTTTGTTGCCAACTGTCAGGAACTTACCGATATGGCGGTTGCTATATTCGTCGGACTGTTTGATACGCCGAATATAGCAACTGGTGGAGGTGGCGGAGGCTCACACAGCAATCTTCCGTGGAGAGACAAAGACGAAGATGACCTGCTTTGGGCACGCAGATGCGCTCGTGCAGCCAGTCGCTCTTTAGGAAAGAAGCCGAAAACAGGACTAAAACGATAAACTCATGAAAAAGAAATTTGATTTTTCCGCAGAAATGAATGAAGCGGAATCCATAAAAAACACTCCCAAGAATGAATATTTGGAAGAAGAGAAGCGACTACTTGACGTGAACGCCAAGGAACTTGCCAACCTGAATGACAATGTGCATGAGATGAGTATAAATCTGAGAAATTTGCTTAAATTTCTACGGGAGTATAAGTTAACTATTGCCCAAAGTACGCAGGAGCAAGCCGAAAAATTCGGGAAATCTGTACTTGATAAGTTCCTTCATCAAATTCAAATCAAATGTAATGAAACTGAACGGAAAATCCGTAAGGCTGACAACTACATTTCCATAACGCATACGGCATTCTATATCTTGATTATCATACTGGTCGTACTATCTTCTTTTTTCGCCGGCATCATAATAGCGAATGCAGAGATTTTACACTCAGTATTGATTTGGAAAGTTGCTATTGGTTGTATTCTCATGGCTATTTTAGGAGTTGGCATTACGATAATTATACAGAAATTTTTGGATAGGCGTAAATAAACGAAAAGTCTCAACTGGATAGGATTGTTATCGTTGAGACTTTACTTTGTATTGTGTCAAAAGACGGCTATTTACTCTCCTTGCTCTAACACCCTTCTGATTTGCTTATCAAAATCAGAATCAATTGGTTGAGTAAGATTAAAAATATCATATTCATGTTCCGCCTTAGCTTTTGCTTGAGCAGCAGAAATACGCCCTTTGTCTGGCAAAATTTGATAATCCATAAATGAAAGGAACTTTGTTACACTTTCAGAGAATTGCTCCATATCAAAAGTGTTCCTACGTCTAATAAGGGTTTCAATATAATCAAAGAATGCTGATACGACAAGTTCCAATTCCTTTATTTTTTTCTCTGGCAGATAGTTCTTTGCAATAGAGACATCAGATTTCAAGACACGTCCATTGGGAGAGTTTTTCCAAGTTGTCAAGCCCATATGCTCTTTGGTATGATCCGCATTGTGATACACAATTTCGGCTGCAGTCTGTCCCGTAATTGCATAATGAAACCGATTCTGAATCATCGCATAAAAATCGTGTGTCGTTGGCGAGTTCTTGTCATAATCAATGCTACACTCTGCATATATATCCGTAATCTTCTGCCAAATCCGACGTTCACTGGCACGAATGGAACGTATCCGTTCAAGCAACTCCTGAAAATAATCCTGCCCAAATACAGTCTCTCCCTGCTTCAAACGGTCATCATTAAGAACAAACCCTTTTTTAATGTATTCATTCAGGATTTTCGTAGCCCATTGACGGAAGCGAGTGGCTTGTAGTGAATTTACACGATACCCAACCGAGATAACAGCATCAAGGTTATAAAATTGGGTATTATATATCTTGCCATCCTCGGCAGTATGTGCAAATTTTGCACATACTGAATCCTGCTGCAACTCAGACGACTCAAATATATTTTTGAGATGCTTGGAAACAACTGTCCTATCCACGCCGAAAAGTTGAGCCATCGCCTTTTGGGTACACCACAATGTCTCATCCCTAATGATTACCTGCACCTTACCTTCCTTTTCCGGAAGATTGTATAATATGAATTGAATATCTTTGGGCATATACTTATGTTTTAGCCTTCACAATTACTAAGATTTTGCAAAATTCTAATATTATAAAAACTACAGATATATCTTACGAAAGTATTCTCCTGTTTACACATTACATTCTAATCTAACGACTCAGGTTCATCATCAGCTGAGTCAGTTGTACTTGCATCAAAAGTTAAAAATACTTCAAGAAAAGCCGTTTCTCTATAAAAGTAATTCGGATTATCAATCAATTTATCTTCCATAAAATGGAATCCCCAGTTGGCATACTCTTCCATTGTCTGCATTAAAGCATCAACCGCTTTACGAGGTGTTACTAAACCTTTATCAAGAGCAATGAAATCAAAATCGGTTTTAGCGACCAGTGCTGTAAAAATAAACTCCCTTAATTTGGGATAAGCTTTACGACCTTTTACGGAATCTATATTACCCCAATATTGAATCGGCTGTCCCAAAGATTTGATTTTTGTACTGTCATCAATGAGTTTTCGTCTTTGATCATAATATAAACCAATAAAGAATGCTATGATGAAAATCTCATAACCAGCACCAAACAACTTTCCTTTGGCATCCCCCAGATTAGTAACACCTTTCCCATAATCGCTGAAATTTTTGATTATAGACTCCTCATAACGTTTTTCCCAGTTAGGATTACGTCTTGCCCACACATCATATAGTTTCTCTGCCATAGCTTTATTTAATTTTTTCAGTTAATGTTTGAATTGTCGACAAATCTTCTTCATCGTAACCAGAAGCTTTCTGAATGCGATATACAGAACATGATAGTTGATTTATCTTATCAAAATCCAACTTACGAGTCTGTGTTTCTCGATCAAATTTCAATAGGTCTTTTGTAAATATAATACATTGTTTATCAATATCATCAATTATATTATAGAAAATATCCTCTTTGAAATCTCCGAACGAAGATGTCGGAGCATCGAAAATCAAAGGATAATCTTCATCTCTCTTTAGCGTAGTGATATTAGAAATGGCAAAAAGAACAGACATATACATTGTCGTTTTTTGTGCGCCACCCGGATTAGCTATTATAGTATCATTTGAGCTATAAAGATTTATTTTAGCAGATCCGTCAGCTGTTCTCTTTATTTTAATAACACCACGAAAATCATCTGCGTTAAGTTTTTTTAAATATATATTAGCCTGTTCTTCGAGGGTCATAATAAATTCTTCTACATTTCTATCCTTTGCCGCCTCAAATGCCTTCATTATTCGCTCAAGCGTAATATGGACCTTCTGATAGACTCTTACAATTCCATTAGACGGAACAATTTGATTCTGCTTATCTTTTAACTCCAGTTTCTGTATCTCGAGTTCTTCAAGTCTGCGTTTAAGGTCTTGGAGATCTAATGACGCTCTTTTACTACTGTCAGATAGCCCTTTGAAATCCTTAAAGTTTTTGATAAGCATTTCCTCTGTTAAATCAGGAGTTTGAATAAGCAGCTGCATTTTTGAGTCCTCAGCCTCTGTCAAGTCTTTATTTACTTTCTCCAAGTCCTGCTTTCTGGTTTGTACAAAAGATAGTCTGTCGGCAATAACAGTTGCTAACTTAGATAATTCTTGTTCAGTATCACCACTTAATTGAATGCTCCGAGTATGAAGTTCATTTATATATGTGTTTTCAAAAAGTGGTTTTATCGGGGCTTCTTGTTGTTGCACAGATTCCGATTCTTTACGAATATGCTCCAGATATTCATTAAGTTTGTTGACCATAAAGTTATAGGCCTCACTCCCTTTTTCTGCTGGACGACCACAAACTTTGCATATCTCATCATCAATCATCTCCTGCATCGTTTCTTTATCAGGGAGATTCCATGGAAGAGGAGTTGCATTATTGGCTAATTTTTGTATCTCTTTAATTGCTTCCAACTTCCCTTTTTCAATAGCAATTCGTTCATCTTCTGCCTTCTGCAATTTGCGTTTCTCTCGGCTAAGAGCCGATACTTTTTTCTGATATTCACTTAAAACAGAAGGATATGCACGAAGAATCCACATATCATCAAGCAACATGGCATTATAATCCAAATTAATATAGCCCAGTAGTCTACGTTGCTCATTTTTTTTCTGTTCAATTCGGGCATTTATATCTTGTAGGTTCTCACAAGCATCTTGGTTCTCCTCCAAAATTTTCAAACGAGTTTCATAGTCTGATACAGCTTTCTCTTTTGTACTAATATCATGTCGCACATCAGAAATCTCTGACTGCACTTTACCCAAATCAAATTCAAGCTGTTTAATAATTGCCTCTTGTTTTTTGTCTTTTCTTAATTCTTTAGTAACTAAATTGTCCGACTGTTGCTCAAAATATGAGGTCATCTCGACAAGATTATCGAATTGCTTGATTCCAGAGAATGTATCAACAAGTGTTTTGAGTGCCGTATTATTATCGAACACATTTAATTCACGTTCTCCTTTAAAAAGGCAATAACGACGAATAACTGTATCAAAACATGATTCCAATAATATCTTTCCATCTCGATTATGTCTTTCCGAAGCAACTATCTCATAGCCAACGAAAGAAAAATCTCTTGTTTTTAGGAGGTTATCGGATGTTTTTTCAAAAATGAATTTTTTACAAATTTCTTTTTCTCCTCCATGTTCAAATGTCATAGTGACAGAAACTTCATCACTCTCTCCAATTCCCATTTCCGCTTTACGCATTTCGGAAATATTACTTTCACTTTTATTGTCTTTGCTGGTATCAAACAACCATTCCAATGCCTCGAAAAAGGTTGTTTTTCCATCACCATTATCTCCAATGACAAGTGTAAGACCGTCCGATAGTTCAAAACTGTTTTCTCCGTAATAACTGCGGAAATTCTTAATAATAATCTTATTTAGTTTCATATATTCGAGGTCAAGAAGTTCGATACTTGAGTGTATATTTCTTTTTGAGTATATTGATTTTCATTGCCATCAATAATCATTGCAACAGCTCGTATTGTAGCATTTTCTGAATCGAGAGCATCTACAATAGTCTCGCTTCCAGTTGGTGTATACTCTCCTAACTCGGCCAGTTTGGGATCGGCCAATACTGCTTGCAGTATTCTATCTCCATTTGTATAATGAGTAACCATAATGATATTAGTTAAATATTGAAATCTGATATTGGTTTAATACATCATCTAATGTATTCAATGTGTCATTACAATTTTCAGAAAGCAACGCAAAATCTCGAACACGGTTTATTTCAGCTAAAACTAAACTCTTCTCCAACTCATAGCAATCTGGGTCAAAGTTTATCTGTGGAATCACTACTAAATCGTGAATAATAGCAAACCGTTTGTCGTTATGTGTTCGCAGTACACGCCCCCGACGTTGAATAAATTGTCTAGGATTTCCAGTGCTGGCACAGAAGATTGCAAACTCGCTTCGCGGAACATCAACACCTTCATCCAAACATTTCATAGAAGTTAATACATCGATATTGCCTTTTGCAAAATCAGCCAATATTGCATCACGGTCTGTGGATTCTGAGGTAAATTGACGTACAACAATATGCGAATCAACATCTCTTACGATTCGGGTATATTCGTTAATCAGATGAATGGTGTCTTCGTCATCTTTGATTCGTTCAGTCGTATCAAAGACATCTGCACCTTGATCATCGGGTTGATTCCCTTCCGGAACATATACTAACGTATATTTTAATGAACCTGTTTTCTCTCGATGTTCTTTTAAAATATCTTCAAATATGCTCTTTTTATTTTCTGCTTTATGGATAATCTGCTTCCGTTTAAGCAAAAGCCGTTTTAATATCTCGCGGCTATCATCATCTTCTCGATTGATTATTTTTGCAATCTTCTTCGATAATTCAATGTATTGAATCATCTCCTCATTTGTCAGTTCAACTAAATGTGGATAGTAATAATATTTGCACAATGCTTTATTCCTAATAGCCTCCGCCATTGAGTATTCGAAAGTATATATTCCGTTGCAACCAAAGAAATCCATTAAGCGAGCATTACCTTCTTCGTCAAACTGACGTTCTGGAGTTGCAGACAAACCAATTCTTCGTGAATACTTTATATCGTTAAGACGTTTGGCAATGAGTCCGGCTCCCATATTATGGGCTTCATCAGCTATGAACAATAATTTGTTCTTCGGGAACTGATTTAATTCTATGAAATTAGCCGGTCGAATAAAGGATGCATATGTGGAAATTATCACATAAGATTGCTTATTGCCTGGATTTGAAAGCTCCAACATCCTTATATTTGCCAATGAGGTTTGCCATCCACTATATTTAGAGCAGACTTTAATTACATTGGTAAAGTTAAATTTTGCACACTCTTTTTCCCATTGGTCTACAAGGGTGATTGTTGGAACCAGTATAAGGGCTTTATAATAACCTAATCTTTTATAAATTTCAAGTAGGCAGTTTAATGAGGTAATGGTTTTACCAGTACCAGTTGCCATTGCAAACAGGCCTTTCTGTTTGTTGGCTTTCCAATTCTCAAAAGCCTGAATTTGATAATCTCTTGGACCAGATGTATATGGAAATTGCGGTTCATTGCTTCGTATAACAGCAGCCCTATATTCAATCTCTTTGAGCTTATCCAGAATGACCTCCAAACGCTCTTTGGAATTATCCAATGCTTTGATTATGTGTTTGGAAATACTCTGTTGACGATGGTTTCTTAATATATTGTATTCCGCTTCAAGCAATTCAGACATTGACTTATCAGGAAAGCTATCTGTAATTCTAGTCTGAACCTTATCTACTGATAAATAAACAACATTGTCATCCTTTTCTTGGAATACGTTTTCAAAATCTTTTCTAATCGCTTCAACCTTCGCAACCTCAATATTCCCATCCCAATCACATGAGACAGTCAAGCTTTCGATATTATCTACGAGTGCTGTTCGTGAGAAATTACACGAACCATCAAATCCAACTTTGTTAATACCATCGTAGAAAATGCCAGATTTAGTATGAGAAATCCCTATACCGCTTTTAGGAGCAATGATTTTAACTTCAAAGCGGTTATGACGTATAAGCCAAGCTAAACAATCAAAAAAATGTCGATCCCTTTCTGATAATGTGTTTTTAATCTTTTGAATATCAAATATGTCAAAAAATGGCATTTCAATATCACCGGTTCCTGCTGCAATGGCGTTTTTATCTTCATCTGTCAAAATATCATTGACAATGAGCCGCATTTTGCCCCCATTATAAAGGAATACAGCAAACCCATTTGCGAGTACACTTATTGCCGACGAAGAAAAGAATCCAAGCATAAGGTCAAAATGCGTTGCGTTACATAGACAATCAGAGAAGAAGCCTATTGGTTCCCACTCTGTACGCGACTTATAACGCCGATGTTCAGGCCATATGATATCTGATTTAAGCATACGATCTCTATCTGACAATGTATTTATTTAGTATTTTTTCAACATTTTCTCTTGAAATATTATTGACCAATGCATACCTATTATAAAGATCTTTTTTATCTTTATCTTTAAGCAACTCAGGATTAAAAATATAAACAAACAAATATTTTAGCAATAATTGGTTATTTACCAACATTCTTTTTGATGCGGGATCCCAAATAATTTTAACCCAAGGTTCATTTGATACATTCCTATCTAATTTAGCAAATACGCCCAGAATATCCTTTATAGATATCTCATTATTCTCTGAACATATATAAGAAATAGACTTTATCATTTGAAGCAAAGCTACAGGTCTAAATATAATATTTCCCCCATTTATGGGGTCCCTATACTTTTCTGCTGCAGTTAACGAATCTCTAAGTATAAAATCCTCTATCTCTGGGAATATATCAAGCATTAAATTCCAAAAGTTATTTAAGTATTTAATGTATCCAGATATAATATCTTCATCAGGCCTGCTTCTTAGAAAATCCTTCAATTTGGTTTTACTAATAATCTTCTTATAATAAAAAATCTGAAATAACTCAACATTGCATTCATACAAGGTAATCAGTGAAGTAAATGAACTTTTATCATTTACTGGGATAGATTTTGTATTAGTAGCTTTTATACGATCACCAGTAAATAAAATATGAGTTTCAAGTAATTCTCGTGTAGCAATTGCCACAATGTCATCTTCATCTAAAGCAATAATATCTCCTAACTTAACCGGCTTAGCATACCTGTTAAGTGTCGAGAAGATTCGCCTAGACTTTTTCATCCCCATATCACTAGTATTATGACCTATTAGTATAACACTAATTGTTTCAGAGGCTAGTGCTGGATTCTTTTTGATAGCCTCTTTTATTCCTTCAATACGATGTTGTCCGTCTACCGGAAATATTTTCTCTTTACCATTAAGATGTAATATACCAACATTGGGGAACTCATTTTCATCAAGCTCGAATCTAATTTCCGTCCATTGAGGTTCCCCATCATACACGGCTAAAACTAAAGCATTAAAGAATCGGTCATCCCGATCTAAAATATATTGTTTAATTTTTCCTGTATTATCAGTAAGAGATCTTTGAAGTCTATCCTTCAGCGTTTTAGATGTATATATTTCGTTTCCAACTTTTCTATCAACTAATTCATTGATTTGCTGAAAAGAAAAGTTTGCAGAATAATAGACAGTATTACCTATTTTTCCTCTTATAGCTGGTATATTCATATATTAATTATTATTAAAAGCGGGGACTGTTGCTTGAACATTAACTTTATCTGGTATCTTTTCATTCAACGGAGGTAGTATCGACCTAATCAGAACAGCTTCTGTTTTGTCAATCCAATCATTATCCGTATTAGGGTAATATCGGTAAAACAAATACGGTCCCCACAGTCGAAACATTTTTTTAATCATTGCTCGTTCTGTATCAGCAAAGTACTCAAGTGCACGCTTCCGTATATTTTGAACCCTAGTATATTTACATCTACCAATATATAAAATATGATTCTCAAAAAAAGGCAAATTAATTCCTTTCAGAAAGAATATATACAAACCACCTGTATCTGTTGGCAAAGATTTAATCTCATTGGAAATATCTGAGTTATCAGCATTTAAATATTTAAATTCAACAGACCATTGATTTTCATTCCTAATAGGATCATTTACTGGCAATATATTATCTTTCCATCTTGAAGGATTATGGTAATACAAAACCTCATGCTTCAAGTTTTCATCATCGTCAGCTACAAATGCTCTATACAACATACTATATTTATATAAAACAGTTAGCACAAGGTATTTCATCATTTTCGTCAAACATATCGACAAGCAAGCCACTCACTGTTTTTGCCTTCAAATTCTCTTGCTTTTTGATATAGTCTAATTTTATCTGACGAACTCGTTCTGGACGACTTAATTCTGCAAGTGTCTCTCCTTGAATCCATGTATAGCCATCCTTCTCATACTCCATAGACTTTTTGTACAACTCTGGATGCTGCTCTAGAAGCCAAATCCACTCTATACGTTGTTGGAAAAAGCAAAAATAACAACCAGAACGGCTACGGCAATACTTTCCTTTCTTACCATCAACCTCAAATTCTATTGGATTGTAGTACGCAGGAATTCCGACACCACTTTCCTCCAAGATTCTGAATATATCATCCTTGACTAGGATATCCTCATTATCAATCAAAGGAAACTCTTCAAGTTTACCTACAGGGTAATCAGTTGTCTTCAAGTATTCAAACACCACACGATTAAAAGTCTTTACACTCAAATCTAGCAGGGCATTCAATTTCCGGCTATAAAAGAATGATTTGTTTATCAGAGTTGAGGCGATCTCAATAGATTCTTCTTTAATGTTCTCTGGAGCCCACTGCTTGTAAAGGTCAGTAATTAACTCCATGTTTTCATTGTGTAAAACCTTGTGTATAACATCAAGGCTCCAAATATTCCTTCTAAATGGAAATACAGCCTGTATATTCGGTTTGGTCGAAACATAACCTTCTCGGTCTTCGTCTCCTCGAATACCAACATAAGATACTGTAGGCTCATCACCAACGAACTTCTCAAATTCAGCTAGCTTCATTTTTTGTGTACACCAGCGAGCCTGTGGCGATGGTAAATAGCCACCACTAATCTTTAAAAAGTGGTCAAATGGTGTTGGCTCAGGACTACCTTCAGCAGCCTTCAATCGCTCGACCTTACCTAGGAATGACTCTAGATTATCGACCAATTTCTCTGTTTCTTCCAACTCGCATCCAGTGTCTGAGTTGTAGTATTCCACCTTCAGTGTTGGGTACTTCTGCTTCATATAGATGGCTAAAGCCGCACTATCCTTTCCACCAGAAATTCCAAGAACATGTCTTACCTTAGTCATCGTTCAATCTCTTTTTAATTATACTTAAAAGTGCATAAGCATTGATGTCACTATCACTTGATAATAATTTATCAATCTTTGCTTCAAGTTTTTTTGCTTGCTCTGTCTTTGTTGCATTCAACTGAACAATTTGCTGTGAGGTTGTACCATCACTTGAAATCATCTCAAAACGGAAGAAATTATCCCCGCTTGCCAGTCCCTTGTTACTAATCTCAACGTACTTTAAAAGCTCTTTAAACAAGTGTACGAGGTTATCAACCAAGTATGCTTCTTCCTCATCTATCAAAGCCTCCAACTGCTTATCTAAAACCACATACGCCAAAGATTGATACCAAGTCGCCCTGTCTGTATTCTTAGTCAATATACGAGTTAAGAAGGTTTTTTGTCTTTCGGTTAGCAAGTATGTTTTGATAGATGCATATCGTTGTTCTAATTCTGCTTTATATAAAGAGAATTCTTTACTCTTCAAACCAAGTTCGTCAACAAGTACACCCTCCAATCGATTAATTAGATTTGAATAGCACATACGGAGCTCTCTAATAGCCTTCTGGAGCAACTCTACATATCGCTTAAGAACATCTGCATTACTTGCTATCTCTGCATCCTTAAATCCTAATGCACGCGGGAGATCCTCAAAAAAGGTTTTCTCTGGGTCTTTTGCAGATGCCAATACAGCTCGGAACTGTACAGTAGATTTCTGAAGACGTTTGGTCTGTTTTGTGTATTTATTGAGTTTCTTGTAAAAAAGCAGGAACGGTTTGATTGTCTCGATAAGACTGTCAGCCGTGAACTCTGCATCCTGCATTAAGCCTAATGCCTCACGATACTTGTTGAATAAGTCTAGTTTAACCCCATCAACATTGAAAGCTTTAATGGAGAATCCTGCAGGGGATTTCTGCATAATGTCCAATACCTCACGAGTAATCGTAGGTATATATATCCCAGCATCATTATACAGCGAGTAATCATTCTTTTTAATGATCAAGAATGTCGGCAGCCACATGTCTATCACTCCTTGCTTCAACTTGAAGGGGCGAGAGCGTAATATCTTTACAAGATCTCCTAATTTACGAGGTTTCTCTTTACTAGTATCAAGGAACTCCTCGCAGGCCCTCCACAAAGGCATGAAACTTTCTTCGTTGGGAGCATCAAGAAAATACTCTTTGCCGATATGCTTATGGATGCCCGTGTTATGAAGTAGCGTCAGGTAGATAGTTTTTTCTGGAGGAAACTTACCATCCTCAAAGCCTAAATTGGGCTCTGAACTATTATGCAGTAAATGAGTAAGGAAGTTAACGCGAGCCATTGATATTGCACTACTGGGCTTATGCTTGTTGACCATCTCATTGATATACACCGGAGTGTCACAATACACCCGGTCGCATATCATTGATAGCCACTTGTTAAATAGGGTTTTCGAAGAGATGTCAAGGATATCTCCTCGATATACCCAAATGACATCTGAGTTATAGCTGAAAAGGGTATTTAATACACTGGTGGTTAGCAAACTTTGCTCATGTGCAATAAGAGCATTGAGCTCTTTCTGAGCTACATTATCTTTATTGTCAACATCATTCTGGACATAAGCTAGTTTATCAAGCTGCCATACGTGATCTATAATTTGGTCTGCTTTCTTGAAGTATGCATACAAAATAGCTTCTTCAACACCTACAGAGTGTTGTTTTAATGCATCTACTGTGAGATCTTCATTAAATATGAGATTGATGTAGCCATCGATTTCATTCTGAGGCTGTAAAATAATCGGATGGTCTGTAATCTCATATTTAAAGTATCGAGGTGTACCCTTGCGGTAATAAGAGGCGTTAGCAAACTCAATGGGAAAATTGAAGTTTGTGATGAGCTTCTCCACAATATCTTTAGAGCGGGGAACAATACCTGCAGCCTTCAATAATTCGCCCTCGATATTGACATCCGTTCCTTCAAACAATATATATTGAGACTTGTAGGTCGCATATCGAATAATCTTATGTTGCGTAAGCAATTCAATAACAGACACCGGGTTGTCGATACCTAAAGCAAATTTTGCATATTCGGAAAGCTTCTCTTTGTTAAATTGCACTCCTGCCTTACCAAAGAGATTGAACATACCAATCGTCTTAATAAGCTTCATGGCATCTGTAGCTGTTTCGCCTTCAAATAAACTCTCAACGCGCTCTAAGCTTACGCGTATGGCAGTCCATGCAGTGGAGTCTGCATTTACTTCCGACAAGTAAGAGTAAAAGTTGTATATATCATAGTCATAGACATCGGCTAAGCTATATGTTGTATTCTCTTTTTCCTTAAAATGATGAAGAGAGCCTTGTCCTGTAGCTTCAAGAAAAGAAAATAGAGTTCTTTCATTCTGACCGTACCTCTGAATGGACAGGGTCAATGCTTGTGCAGCAAAAATGTCCAACGGATACAAACTTACTGCAGTATCATAAGCAATAGATGAACTGGTAAACTTACTTGCAATGGCTAAATTGTAAATCTGTTTAAAATGCTGATTCACAATATCTCGTTTCGTTCTTCCTATACGTTTAGATGCGAGATAAAGTAGCTGTTCTATAGGCTCATTAAAAACAATCTCCTGAAAACGACCCTTTACCTTTGTCCATTCATTGCGCTGGCTCTCTGTTAATGTACGAGAATACGAATTAAAATTCTGGTGTAATGTTGTAAGTAGAATGGCATTACGTCGTTCATCATTGATGAACTCCGTAAACTTCTGAAATAAGTACAACTCCTTTTCAGGGTTATTTTTTGCTGCATACTCTAGTAATTTGCCAAACTCATCAATTACGAGAATTACAAACTCCTCACGTTTCTCTGCCCTATTGAAATAGCTTTTCAGATTTTCAAAAAGATTGTCCGAAGCCTCTGTCGGAAAGAGATTCTCAGTGAGAACTCTTTGAAGAGAGGCATAATCGCCTACAATTTTCTCGAACCTGAATCGGACAAAACCATTAAACTGCCCCTTGTTGGTAATGAGAATCTTACTATTATTTTTTAAGCTATCCTCAAGAGCCAAAATGAAATTGGATTTACCAGTTCCATATGAGCCGATAATATTAAATGAGTGTACGCCCGCATTGAATGAATTTACAATGTTACCAATGACCTTTATAGCATTCTGAGTCACAATATAGCTATTGGAGTCAAAGGTAGTTTGAGCGATATTTATTGATGGAGTATATTTCATATTAGTTCTCCTCGTAATATTTGTTTAGTACCTCTATAGGTGCAGGCGATGTCTTGAATTGCAACTCTTTAATACCTGCGACATCTGAAAATACAATCTCCGATGGATATTGAAGACAAAGCTGTTTGATAAGATCTATGACGTCATTGTTAGTCAAACAAAAAATCAAAGCTAGCTCGGCAATATCATCAAAGGAAACACTAGTTTGACCCTTACACCTAATTATCAATGCGTAAAGAAATACCAAACTAGGTACTTTGCTACGAGCATCATAGTTGAATATATAGCTATCTTTTTCTGCTTCACTTATCAAATTCAGAGGAGCCAACAAACAGTTGCTATCCTCCAAATTGGTATTGCTTTTGCTACAATAGTTGTGAAACATTACACCAATATCTCGCTTGACAGTATTGTCATTATACAAGTTTTTATACTGTGTTCCTTCAAAGCAAGTATGCTTAATGTAGTTTTGCAGTCTGCTTTTTTCTATGATATTTCGTTGGCGATGATATTCGACAAATGTCGTTTTGTAGATTGTAGCATATTCTGTATTGATCAGCATAAAATGCAGCAACCACAGAGTTCCAATATCTTCAAGATAGGGATCTTTACCATTCGCATCATCGAAAATGTAGCCAGCTATTGGCGCAAGACCATCTTCCTGCAATAATCCAAACGCTTTTAGCCAAAATCTGATTGAAGCTACCATATTCTTACCAACGCCAAGATGTACAACTGCCTCATCATCGTTGAAATTATTTCCAGCGTTGACAAAATCATATCCTCGCTTAAGCCAATGGGACTTGCAAGCGAATGACTCATGTCCAGAGAACATTGGTTTTGAAATATTTCTAATCATTATTTTATTCTTTTTAGATTGTTATGCCACATTCTACAAAGCATTATCATCTTATATTCTTAGCTCTGGTTCATTAACTTGATAACATCTTCCGGCAACATCGCATTCCCAGCATCATCTTTCGGAGCGTTCTTAAGGAACAGCACCGGAACGACGGTGTAGCTCTTGGCAAACGGTAGCAGATTAGCTTTGCGGAGAAGTTCGGCAGTCAGTTGTTTGCCATTCTCTTGAGTAGTCCATTTGCATTCTCCGACCAACAGATACTTTTTGTCAAGCGATTCGGCCATAACATCGAACTCGACTTGTTCCGGCTTCTTGTCCTCATTGAGAACAGAACCCCACCAACGTTTTGCCTTGCCATAAACTATTCCGTTAACAAGATTTCCTGTTACGGCATCCCGACACAGTTTTTCCCACTGCATACTCACATACTCAGAGAAATGAGCAGTCAAAGCCTGTTCTATGGGCAAACGACGTCCAAGCTCGATAAACGAGCGATTAGGAACAACAAACTGATAGTAGAATGCCATAAACGGATCAGCTATCTTATAGAGGCTCTTTTTCGCATTCTTCTCATCAATACCGAACGGAACATCTTTTTCCAAGAATCCGAGATCGATAAGTTTCTTCAACGGACGCGACAGATTGGTTGCCGGCTCATTGCATCGTGCTGCAATCTCAGAAAGCCGGTTTGCACCAGTCCCGATATAAGACATGATCGTTGAAGTCTTGACAATATCCTTGACATCATCCTGAAAGAGTTTTACCGGTTCTTCGTAAAGTGTTCCATTCACAGAAAGGATATTGCGCCACAGGGCATCATCAAGCGAACTTCTGTTTTCCCTCAATTCCCAATAACGTGGTACACCGCCCCATACGGCATACTCTTCAATGGCATTCATCGCATTAAGATGCAAAGCCTCTTGAATATACGGCAAACGTATCGGTGCAAGCCTCATTATTTCATCAGCACGCCCATATAGAGGTGCAGTAGAATCAAGGAACAACCCATACATCATATTTTGTGATGAACCGCAAAGCACCAGGTTATACTTCAACTGCTTCTCATCAACAAGTTTCTGCAATACAGACGGCAGCTCTGGTGATTGCTCTACAAGATACGGAAATTCATCCAAACATAGAGTAAAACGCTTGTCTGTTCGATAATTGACCGCACGAAATATAGATTCCCAATCTGGATATGTCAATTTGTCGAAATCCGGAAACACCTGTGCTATCACTTTTGCAAGCAATATCCTTTGGTGTTGGCCTTCAGAACGATCGGCAAGGAAATAAACATCCGTATCCGACAACACCCTTTTGATAAGCGTTGACTTACCCAACCGTCTGCGACCGTACATCACAACTAACGAGGACTTCTCTCTTGCAAGAGCATCCTTTAATCGTGCAGCTTCATCTATTCTATCAACGAATTTCATATATCTTATTTATTATGCAATGCAAACATAATGTTTTTGTCGCATAACACAAAATTTTGAGCCATATTTTTTTATTCCAACAGAGCAAATTGCAACTTATGTATAGGAGGACATACGCCCTATTCCTTTTTTGAAGCTCGTTTCCTTGTCTTCAAACTCAAATCCTGCAAAGCTTTTCCCAATTTGTCTTCTCTGGCTAACCACAGAATATCATCGTCAAGCTGCAAAGCATACAACACTCGCAAGTAAATTCCGATTGCTACTGTTGGTATGCCTTTCTCTATTCGAGACACGGTCAACGGAGAGCAAGTAGCGCGTTCCGCAATCTGAGCCACACTCAGATTCCTGCGCAAACGAGCCAGTTTAATCTGCTCTCCCACAATTGACATCTTCTGCACCAATTTTCGGGGCAATTTAGTCCCCATTGTATTCTTTGTCATATTCAACACATCATATGATATGCAAAATTACAACTTTTTATCTATTTAATGATGTATTGCTGATAAAAATCACAAGATTAGAAGAAACGCTTGACCAAGTACAATATAACGGTTATACACTTCTTCAAGCGAATAAATCGAATTCGTTACACTTTTTCAAACGAATCCACTACATCACACAACACTTTTCCAAACGAATCCTATGTTTATAAAAGTTACAGCAGTTTCTGACAACCATCTTGGGGAGAGTGTATAAAACAAGACAATTTTGCTTTGGAGAAATATAAACGCTATTATATTGTTTATAAGTGCCAATATATCCGCACAACAAACAATATGTTCTTTGTTGCGTAAACACATACGATTCCTCCACACAACATATATTCAAGATTAGTTTGACTATTCAAATGAAAAACAACTTTATTTTATCCCTGTATTCATATATACGTGCATTAAATAAAGCTAACAGAGGGAGAAAAAGAGATGGCTTCGCCATTACTGAGTCAAACCAGACCTACAGACATTCTCTTTTGGCTGCGAAAAATAGAAATAACCTAAATCAAAAACAGAGCAAAACACAATTCCGACCAAGGCACAAAATGATGACAAAAGCCAATCCGAAAATCCGTGAATCTGTCTTCCATTTTGTAGCCCGAATTGGCGAAATTATCCCCGATATGCCTTATCCGTGCGAAACGGAGATTTAAGAGCAGAAGAGAGCGATTTTTCTCTTTTTCCCTTCGTTTGAAGACAAACTAAGGTTAAAAACGTTAAATCTTCGATTTTTGACGAAAAAACAAGTAAATTTTTAAGCAGTCTATCTTTTAATCCATAAACTACTGATAGTCAACTGGCATAATATGCTGCATCGACAATTATCATTTCATAAAGCTGTTTGGATCTCTTATTTGTGAATACATACAAATGTTATAATAATGATATACAGCTAAATATAAACAAAATATCTATAGCTAAAGTTACTACAAATGATATTCCGTTTAGAATGTTAGAAAAATATCCTCGTTAATTATTTCAGCAACTCTAGAAGTTGTTATCAACGAACTCCAAGTTTATTGAAATTATCCTCGATATGCTAATAGAATCTTACACCATTACTCTACAACTTATTATTTCGTTATTGAATACTATTCTTGATCTCCATCTAGTGAAACTGCTGGAAGATATCTCATCCAATCCATCATATTAGAAAGATTTCTTATTCTTTCATCTATCGTAGGGAATTCTATTGCATCGAACAATGCCTGTTAGTTAGAATTTGATTAAGTCATATTTGAAATATCAGAATTATGCAAATTATCGGTACTATTTCGAATCAGTGCCGATAATTTGCATGTTACTGACTAACCAAACGGATTGCCAGATGTGCGTTAACATATGAAATATGACATTAGTCTACCTTCACCCTCTCCTCTTCCTGCCATTCAGCAAACGAGACAATCTCTTTGTATTGCTCAGCAGTCAGAGATGATCCGCTATCTTCACTACATTCATATTCCCACGGTAGCTCATAAACGGAGCCTTCCTCCTGATAGCCCATATAGTTATGGTATGAATAAGGAACCAACCTGACATAATCTTCTTCCTCAAGAATCTTCAGAAGCTTGTCGGCATCGTAGATTATTAATGGAACACCGGACTTATACAGAGCTGTGGCAACTTCAATGGCGAGACCGGCATTCGCAGAATAACTGTTGGAAACGACAATCACCCATCCTGACCGTTCTGTATCTGATGCAAAGATATTCAGGCAGGAAAGCCCCAGTTCTCCATAATGATCCTTGGCAAACCAGATGAAATCATCCGGACTATCAATATCGTACTGCTCATCAATTTTTGCAAACTTCATCCGATTATAATAAGCTACGTCATGCAATTCATTAGGGCCATAAGTCTGTTCAGTCTGGTTGTATTTACTGACAGGCAAATTTCTGTAGAACGACTCATACACTAATAATGGCATCCACCAGTCTGCGCAGATAGGCAAAAATACGGGTAATAGTTTCCCTGCTCCATTCATCGTTATAGTATTCATTATTATCCGAAACATACGAAGAATAATTTGAAACAACGAAACGGGTATATTTCCGGTCTGTAAACCGGATTGCTCTTCGCTCCATGTATATGGAAGCGACATGAAACCAGCGTGTTTCCATCGGGTTGAATGAATGCCAATCCCGAAAAAAATCTTCTTTATTTTCATACTTTCCCGAATTAAACCCATTCATAAGATGCTCGTTCTGGAAAACATATCCCATCTGATTGGATAATACTTTGGTTCCACCAATCTCTGCATCAATATTCGTATGTGAATCCAGACATCAATCCGGTCGTTGCTCATCAAGTCTCCATAGTCACTCGCAAAGGCACTGTTCAGCACCGAATCTTTATGACAAGGCGCAACTACCTGAAAAGTGGGCATAGGTGCAGATCATTCATGTATTGTATTCTCATTTCTTTGATAGTTCAACCTGTTTCTCTATGATAGTCTTTACCCGTGCGAATGAAACCGGAGTGAAGTCGTTATTGTCAACTCCCACATCATATTGTGTAGAGAAAAGCATTTGAAGGCGAGGCTTATCTTTTCCGGTGTTATTCCTGCTTGTATGCACATGGCCGAAAAGCTGCCAGGTATCATCGTATGAGCCGCTATAGCAAAGGAATGGGCAATGATTCAGATAAATCTTCTGTTTATCCACCTCGATGTACATTTGCATCGTGATCAGTTCGAAATATTTTGTATAATTCTGCCTCAAGTTCTTCATGTCATGATTACCGGCTATGAGATAGATTTTCCCATTCAACCTTTTGAGTATCTTTGTCCATTCAGCAGAGCCACCAAGACAGAAGTCGCCAAGATGAAATACGATATTATCCGGACCGACCACACGGTTCCAGTTGGCAATAAGTGTTTCATTCATGTGTTCTACATCCTTGAATGGTCTGCTACAGAACCTGATGATATTGGTATGATTGAAGTGGGTATCGGATGTAAAGAACACCCCGCTTCCGTTGAATTTGTAATCCATAATCTTCTTTTTTTATGCACATCACTGCGCTGGTTAATAAAACTGAAGTTTTCAATGCCCATGGACGGAAATGACGGAGTAGAGCGCATAATGCGAACGTCACCAATGGGCAAAAACAAAGCCGTTGAAAAATTTAGTAAGGACTTTTCAACGGCTTCAATTTATCTTTTTAATAGGAATACCTGCATCTAATGTACTCCTACCTGTCTATAAAACGTTCGCTGGAAAGTGTTTTTGAATTTACCGAATGACCCAATGCCTAAAGTATGAACATACGACATACGCTCAAAGCATACTGTGCTTCGACATAATGTGTTTACTAATATGTTCATTCTATTCTGCAGCATTGTAATTTTTTTAATGCTTTTATTCAATTGTGAGTGCAAAAATACTGAATTTTCTTGAGAACCAATCAACTATTCGCTAACTTTTTGATAGCTTTATAACACTATTATTGTCAAACAGACGTGGAGAAATAGAGTACCTATAACCAAGCAACTTTTTCAAATGGTTGAAATAGAATAATTCAGTCAATCCTTCACCGACAATATGAATGACCTGTCTAGTTGCTGTATTCTTTCTAACTTTTCTCATAAGGTTACTTTTCTACTTCTACTCATTGTTTGTAAGATTTTTGAGCCTATAACGGTGTACGGCTCTATTAAACACTTACAAACCATCAAGAACTGTTTTACCTTTCAACATCTTTTCTTTCTTTTCATTAAACATCTAATATTCTGATTCTTTGATAATACGCAAAGTCTCTTGCTTATATCCTTTGCGGTCGTACTCCTCCCCTCTACACATCCAACAACTACATGGAGTTCCCGTAGTTTTATAAACCTGCGCCCATTTATTCTTTGCCAATTCAAACCAATGAGGATGCTCATAACAACTACCATCTTCACGAATAATGCAAAATTACGATAAATATTGGCAATTATATCAGATGGGGTATATTATCATAATAAACAAAGATTGAAATAAAGCAATTCCAATAAAAGCATTACCTTTGTAAACAACAAGCATTCTGTAACATCCATGCAAAAAAGTAACTGCAACAACTGCCCCCTAAGGAAAAAATACGATAAAAGCCCTCAGTCATTAATGGGACGCTTTTGGCGTTGGCACATAAACTTCTGCCCAGGCTGGAAAGGATATTTCAAATCTCTTTCGCCTGACGAGCAAAACGAGATTAGAAAGAAGTATAACTTCGATAAATACAATAAATAATGAAAAAAGAAATTCTATTCGTCTTGTTAAAAGACTTTGCCGATTGGGAAGGAGCTTATATCGCTCCAAACCTCAATGCAGGTGTTGAACCCGGAAGTGAAAGCAAATATATAGTTAAAACCGTATCTGTCAGGAAAGAGCCAGTTGTATCTATCGGAGGATTCAAGGTGCTCCCCGACTATGGAATCAATGACATTCCGGCCGATTATGCAGGAATCGTATTAATAGGTGGCATGAGCTGGTTCACCCCGGAAGCCGAAGCCATTGTTCCTCTGGTAAAAGAGGCCATCGAGAAGAAGAGGCTGGTGGCCGGTATTTGTAACGCCTCCGTTTTTCTTGGTATACACGGTTTCTTGAACCATGTAAATCATACCAGCAACGGATTGGATTACCTCAAACAATTTGCGGGGGTTAATTATACAGGTGAAAATCTTTATATGGATGAACCGGCTGTCAGAGCCGGAAACATTATTACCGCCAACGGATTTGCAACTCTGGAGTTCTGTCGTGAAATACTCTATGCGCTGGAGGCAGACTCTTCCCAAAAGATAGAGAGAAGCTATCGAATGAACAAAACAGGTGTTTGGGAAGATCCAGAAGTGGGATAAATTATTATCGCGGTTTATAGCTGAAAGCTGGGGATGTATCCCATAAGATGTGTATGAATTTAAATAATGCGAAATCATCTACCACATCTACCATTACCCTTAAAAGTCCCTATCTATAAATCACTTATCTAATGGTGGTAGATAATAAAACATCTACCACCAACAACTTACATCTACCACCATTTACTACTTTTCGACCACTAAATACAACCGTCCCCTACTCGCTAACTGCGTCTTAAGCCCTATCTTTTTCAAGAAACGACCAAAGACGGAGACATTGCTCATCGGAAGTTTTACGCCGCTCTTTTTTTGCAGCGATAGGTAGATCTCTCCGGCAGAGATCTTCAAACCTTCCTCCTTATGCGAAGCGGGACGATAATATTGAAAAAACAGATCCTCGAACAAAGGACGTTGTTGAAACGCCTCGTTCGCTTGCATCTGCGAGACCTCTTCCTCATGCGTCAGCCAATAACGCTCGTTATTATTCAAGGCGGCAACCGCTTGCGCATAGAGCTGGAGATAATCGATAGGCTGGGCATTGTCTATCATCCCTTTCACCTCGATACAAATGAAACGGCGGGTGGCCGCAGGGGTACCCCCCCAAACCCCTTCTGCTTCA
>OBVM01000090.1_pt1 | contig 68618 bp, 73 predicted proteins | sample 1476051 | NCBI WGS metagenome assembly OBVM01 (sample SAMEA2579986, study PRJEB22360) | human gut metagenome | biome: human gut; feature: human-associated habitat; material: faeces | place: Denmark | collected 2008/2010
ACTGACGATCTTCGCCGTGACAGGGCGACATGTTAACCGCTACACCACGGGGCCGTAACCAAAGTACTTGCTTAGTATATCGGTTATCAGGACTTTTGTCAACACTATACTACAATATTTTTAATAAATTCTTCCTCATTTTTTAATATGGTAGATTCCCTATGTCCTGGCTCAACAATCAAATCCTTGGACAAAGTTAAAAGATATTTCAAACTCTTAATCAAATCAGCTGGATCACTTTTATAATTATCTGTATTTCCCACATTTTGCTTAAATAAGGTATCACCAGTAAATAGATACCCTTCAATTTCTAAACAAACCGATCCCGCACTATGCCCAGGTGTATGATGAACTAATATATCAAAAGGATCTAAATTTAATTGCCCCTCTACTAAATCATTACAATGTGTATACATTTTTTTCTTATATACACTTGGTCTCCGTCGAATTAACTGTAACAACTCTTGATCTAAAGGATGTAAATAAGCGGGAATATTATAATGTGTACACACTTCATCCAAGGCTGACACATGATCACAATGACCATGTGTCAATAAAACTGCTATGGGTTCAGAATCTGCAACCATATCAATAATATGGTTACAATGAAAGCCCGGATCAATAATTATAGATTTTCCCTCTTTGATAAGCACATAACAATTTGCTTTATAAAGCCCTAGAGGACGTTTTATAACTTCCATATAGTTCCCGCCCTCCTATAGAATACGATATCGTTTAGGAACCTCTTTTTTAATAAAATACCCTTCCCAAAACTGAGGGTGAAGCATAACTAAAATCGTAAATAACTCCAAACGACCTAGTAACATGTCTACAATAGCAATACATTTAGCAGTATCCGGCATAACATTAAAGGAATCAGTAGGACCAAAGCCACCAAACCCTAGTCCTACATTGCTAAGAAAGGCCGTAACCACTTGCATAGAATCATATGTATTAAGACCAGTACAAGTCATTAGAAAAACAGATATCACATAAATCATTAAATATAAAAATAAAAATTGATGTGTCATCTGGATCCATTTAGTAGGCATCGGTTTGCCATTAATACGTACTACTTGAACCATATCAGGATGAATTGATTTTCGCAGATAAATTATAGAACTCTTAATCAAAATAATAAGTCGTATAATTTTTACACCGCCCGTTGTAGAACCACTACAACCACCAAAAAATGTACAAATAAATAACATCATCTGTGCTGCAGCAGGCCACAAATCATAATCACTAATAGCAAAACCACTACCAGTTTGAAGCGAAACTAAATTAAAGGCAGCATTTCTAACAATCTCTAAAGGACTAGAATAGCTAGATTGTAATGCTAGAGATATTGATACAATGGCAATACCAATAAACACTACAAGCCAGTACATACGTGTTTCAAAATCATTAATTAAAACGCGAATTCCTTTTTGAAGTGCATTGTAATACACAGAGAAATTGCCACCAGCAAGAAACATAAAGAATATAAATACGAAACAAATATAATTACTTTGTTCATAAATAAAAGCCCCTGCTGATGTCGGTGCAAATCCACCTGTGGCAATAATAGAAAAGGCATAGTTTAACGCATCAAAAGGTTCAATGCCGCCAGCCCACAGCATAAGAAAGCAAAGAGCAGTAAAGGCAATATACAACTGCCAAAGCTTGGTGGCCATTGATTGAATACGTGGCATTACAACGCCAGGCTTTGGTACAGATGCCTCTGCATTAAAGAAATGTGCTGCATCTGCTCCTAAATTCTTTAAAAATGATAAGATAAGGACGATGATCCCCATCCCTCCAACCCAGTGCATAAGACCACGCCACAATACAAATGTGTTTGGTAACGCATCAACACTATAAATAATAGTTGCACCAGTTGCAGTAATACCCGAAGTGGCTTCAAATAAAGCATCAAAAACATTAGTCAATATGCCACTCCCCAAAAAAGGTAAAGCCCCCAAAATAACCGTGAATATCCAAGTAGAGGATACAACTAAGAACCCATCACGAATACTAAAGCTTTGACTTTCACAACCGTAATAAGATAAAAGCGTCCCCAAAACTAAAGAAAGGCTTGTAGTTATAAGGAATGACCAATATGCAGTTTCAAATACAACACTGTATATAAAAGGGATTAAAGTAAAAACCCCAAATATATAGAGTAGTCGACCCACTAAGGACATAACGATTTGAATTCGCATAGCCCCTCCTTACTAAGTAAGATATTTAAGCAATTTGCTTACCGATTCAGGTAATGTAAAGAGAACGATATGATCACCATCTAAAATTTGAGTATTACCACGAGGTACGATAGCTTCATTTTCCCGTAAAATTACACCTACTAAGGCCTTCCCAGGTAAACGTATATCTTTCAATTGTTTACCTGCCACAGGCGATTCATTGGTAATTTCAATTTCGATAGATTCGGCTTTACCACCTTCAAAGGTGGAAATAGATACAACCCCTTCTCCACTTCGTACAAAGCGCAAAATTTGACTTGCTGTTAATAAACGTGGAGAAAATACAACGTCAATACCTACTTGCTCCATCAGCATAATATATTCTGGCCGTCCCACACGAACAACGGTTTTTGGGATGCCCATATGCTTACCTACGAGTGCTACTAGTAAATTAAGTTTATCGTCATCAGTTAGAGCAATAATTACATCACTATCAGCAATTTCCTCAGCTTCAAGCAAATCAAAATCAGTGCCATCTCCATTGATAACCATAGCTTTATCCACTTGATTTGCCAGGTTCTCACAACGGTCAAAGTCTTTTTCAATAACCTTCACAGAAAAACCAGCTTTTTCTAGTAATACAGTTAAGTTCCGACCTAAGAGACCTGCCCCAATAATGACAGCCCGTTTATAGAATGTATTATAATTATGGAACCAAAGGTTCTCCACTTCAGAAACGGACTCTTTCAAACCTAGGAAAAATACACTATCATCAGCCTGTAATCGACTTTCACCATGAGGAATAATCATTTCACCATAGCGTAAAATACCAACTAACAGAACACCTTCAGGAAAGCGAATCTCTTTTAATGGCTGTCCTAATAGAGGAAATTCATTATTCAATTTGAATTCCATAAGGCGCACAGCACCCTGTCCGAACTCCTCAACATCTATAGCTGATGGTGTTTCTAAAATTCGTAATAACTCTTGAGCTGTAACCATTTCAGGATTGATGAAGAGATCAACACCTAATTGAGCTCGTATCTCCTCATCCATATGTTCCGCCACACTATTATCGCGAACGCGTGCAATAGTCGTAGGAACACCTTTTATTTTTGCTACCGAACAGGATAGCATATTAACCTCATCTGAATCAGTAACAGCAATAAACATACCAACATCAGACATATCGATTTCATTCAATAATTGAACATCACTGCCATTCCCTAGAACTAGACTAACATCTAACGTATTTTCAAGATTATGAATGCGTTCTGGAGAACGGTCGATGACATATACATCATGATCATCTTGAATAAGTCGTTGTGCTAATGAATAACCAACCTTACCAGCACCTACAATGACTATTTTCATTGACTTTATTCCTCATCTTGGGACTCATTATTAGCAGGCGGTGTCCACTGCCGACCTATGTCGGTAAGTAATGTCCACCCCTCCTCTTGAACAATCTTTTTCTCTTTCATTAAATGCCCCAAAGCACGTTTGAAGGCAGATTTGCTAATGTTAAATTTATCTTTAATCAACATAGCAGAAGATTCATCACTATAAGGCATCTTACCCCCACGATTTAACAGGTACCCCATGATAATATCTCCATCTGAAACAAGAGCCTTTTCCTTTGTAGGACGCATAGAGACATTAACGCGACCATCATCACGTTTGAAAGTAATACGGCCTTCAATCATTTCCCCTACTTTTAACTTTCTCGTCATTTCGGAACGATGCAAAAAGGCAATCCAACGCTCAGGGGTAATAAAAAAAGCCCCCTCACTAGTTAAATTATAGATTGCCCCCTTTACAAGTTGTCCTACCATAGCGTCTGTTGCAGCTTTAGAAGCACGACGCATTTCATCATCTACATCCATGGATACCGCCAAACGACCGGATTTATCAGTATATAGACGAACCCATACTTTTTCACCTACCTGAGGTCTACCACGCATCTCCGCATGAGGCATAAAGATACCACGTTCTGTACCTACCTCAACAAAACAACCAAAATTTGTAGTATTGATAACCTCAACATAACCAATTTGGCCAACCTTCATGGCTGGTAGACGCATAGAGGCAGTTAAACGACCTTTTGGATCTCGATATAAAAAAACCTCGACTTCATCTCCGATAGCCACAGGAGCAATTTGTTGATCTTTATGAAGCAATATATCATCATTAGTATTGCCAGTTTGACCATCTAAAAAAGCACCTTGATCACTAGTACGCAACACTTTTAATGTGGCAATTGTATTTTCCAACAATTCTGTAGCCATATTATACTCCTTCAAATGGAACTCGACCAGCATCATTCCACAATTCTTCTAGACTGTAGAATTCACGCAATTCATCACCACCAAAGACATGACAAATTATATCGCCAAAATCCAATAAGATCCATTCACCTTCACGATAACCTTCTCTATGCTGTACTGTTATACCTAATTCGGCTGCTTTATCTTCCATTTCATCAGCAATACTTTGAGATTGCTTACTATTATTTGCACTAACAATTAAGAAATAGTCGCCTAACATAGAAATTCCTTCTAAATCAAGAATCTCAATATCTCTCCCCTTTTTATCAAATGCAGCTTGTGCAAGCTCTAATACGATTTGTTTAATATCTTCTTTCTTTTTCATTATTTAGCCTCTTATCTTATCGCTTACTACCGCTCTCCTCACCAGGTTCTGTTGGCTTTGTAATAGTGCCACCATTATGTTCTGATTCAGGTGCAACCTTCGACGTACTATTAGTTGGTGCAGATATAAATTGTGTCATTTCATTAGCTGGCAAATTACCCATTGTTATCCCTACTAAACGTTGAGCTTCCGTAGGGTTTACCTTCCAATAAGTCGTTTCACCTATAAGCTCTTTTTCTCCAGGAAGAATATAGAAATGAATTTCTTCCTTATTAATTTTGCTCGCATTGTATACCAACTTAATAGCATCTAAAGTAGAAATATTACTATCATAATGATCCCAAATACGCCAAATATGCCATGCATTTGTTAAGAAAAATGCATTATGTTCTTGTTCCACCCACAATTTTAGGAATCTTTCTTGTCGTTGCACACGAGTAAAGGTATCGTGTTTAGGATCTGAATATCGTAAATACGCTAAGGCATTATTACTATCTAAAGTTTGGTAACCACGTCGCAAATCAATATCTATATTGCCTTCTGCATCAATATGTTCCATCGGTTGTTCTACATAAATTTGCTGATTTCCTAACACATCATTAGTTTTCTTGAAGGCAGTTTGATTAACTACTACATAGTACGGGATTGAAATATGGAACATATCCTCAATTACAGCTTTAGTAAGTTCAATGCCTCCTTTTTCATAAATACTATTTAACATAGTCGCATCGGTTTGATCACGATTATCGATTTTACTATTACTTGGAATGCCGATAACGTCCATCGTTTTTTGATCAAGGTTTACAGATAATAGGAATAGACTATCACCTTGACTAGGATTATTGTCATCAGTGCCGATAACCAAAATATATAAAGGTTTATCTAAGCCTTTTTGCTCTACTGATACAGTATTTGCGTCCTGTTTATTTCCACTATCTGTCACGGCTTCAGTAGCTTCAGTAGTTCCTACAATTGCTCTATATGCATAAGATACACCACTATATATGCCATACCCTATCCCACCAAGCAAAGTGAAAACTACAACAATAGCCAAAATAACTCTAGGCCACTTCACAGATGGCTTTTGTTGACGTCTTTTTCTACGTCGGCGAGCTCTTGCACGTTCACGTTCGTCCATATAAAAACTCCATTATTTACAAGATTTTAATACATCATTACGACCAAGAATGGTCAAAGGATAAATTGAAAGATGTTGCTCAATAAGGTGGTTAATAGTATTGTCAAAACCAAGCAATACAGCCTTATTTAGATCTTTTTTAGCCACATTTCGAAGTTCATCAACACCTGGAAAATCACGATTGGGTTCAATATAATCTGCTAAGAATATAACTTTATCTAATTTAGACATTCCCACCTTACCAGTTGTATGAACACGAATAGCTTCTAAAATCTCTGAATCGGTTATAGAGAACTCAAGTTTAGCTCGAATCATACCTGCTAATCCATGTAAAAGATTACCATTGGCTAATAATTCTTCATCAGCTTTGTAATTATTCTCCTTCACCAAATCTTGCATCTCTTTCAAAGGCATTTCTTTAGCACAATCATGTAGCAATGCCGCTAATCGTGCTTTTTCTACATCAACATTATAAAGTTTAGCCAACTGAGTTGCGGATTCAACAACACCTAGAGTATGCTTAAAACGTTTTTTCCCCATCCATTGGCTTACCCTATGTTGTATTTCATCAAACGATAACATCATTTATTCCTTCCCATATATATGGTTTTCTTCTATATAATCCACTACACATTTAGGCAACATATAACGAACTGTCTTTCCAGACCGTAAGCGCTCTCGTAAATACGTAGCAGACAATTTCATTTCAGGCACTTCCATAACATGTATTTTTTCACGTGCTTTAGATCCTAACTCATCCAAAGTAGAATCAATAGCACTTGATCCATCTGGCCTAGTAGCTCCAATAAAATGAACCTCATCTATAAGTTCATCTATAAATTTCCAAGTCGGTAATGCACGAATAGTATCAGTCCCTGCAATAAAGTAAAATTCAACAGTAGAACCATATAGTTTTTTAAAATATTGAATCGTATCAACGGTATACGAAGGGCCTTCTCGGCGCATCTCTACATCAGAAATTTCAAAATTTGGATTATCCGAAACTGCGGCCGCCGTCATAGCATATCGATGATGACTATCAATCACATCATGTTGCTTATGTGGTGGAATACGAGCAGGTACAAAGATAACCTTTTCTAAATTAAAGCTTTCACAAGCCACCTCTGCAATCATTAGATGACCTAAATGAATGGGATTAAATGTTCCACCAATTATACCTATGCGACGTTTATCTACCATAATGTGGTCACTCCCTTAATGACAATGACACAAATAATGATGAATATGAGCAATGCTTTTATATAGGATATCCATTCATATCGTCCCTTTGGTGTTTGAATGTATCTATAGTATGCCCTTAAAAAATAATATAATTTCTTCACGTCCGTACTTGGCCTTCTCCAAATACAAAATATTTATAAGATGTTAGAGCCTGTAACCCCATAGGACCTCGAGCATGGAGTTTTTGTGTACTAATGCCAATCTCAGCACCAAAGCCAAACTCAAAGCCATCTGTAAAACGTGTAGATGCATTATGATACACCGTAGAGCAATCTACTAAATTCATAAACACATTAGCACGCATAGGTTCATCTGTGATAATAGCCTCAGAGTGATGTGTAGTATACCGATTCACATGATCAATAGCTTCTTCAAGATTTTCAACGATACGCACATTTAAGTCCATATCATTGTATTCTGTGCTGAAAGACTCTTCTGTTAAAGGAATTGTATTCTCCATATATTGAGCTACAGCCTCATCACCATGAATACGAACACCATATTCTAGTAGTGCTATATTAAGGCGTGGTAAAAACTCTCTAGCCACAGCTTGATGAACTAGTAAGGTTTCCATAGAGTTACATACAGATGGACGTTGAACTTTAGCATTGACTGCAATTTCTAGAGCCATCTCTAAATCAGCAAATTCATCAACAAAGGTATGACATACACCGCTGCCAGTTTCAATAACAGGGATACTACTATCTTCTACAACACGGCGAATAAGTCCAGCACCCCCACGTGGAATGATTACATCAATATATTCCCGTTGTTGTAAAAGTACTCCAACCAGATCTCGATCAAGCACCTCAACTAGTTGAATAGAGTCACCATTAATACCTAACGACTCTAAGGTATTCCGCATAATAGACACGATGATTTGATTCGTGTGAAATGCCTCCTTACCACCTCGTAAAATTGTAGCATTTGCTGTCTTTAAACAAAGAACACCTGCATCTATGGTTACATTAGGACGGGCTTCAAAGATAATACCAATTACACCAAAAGGTACGGATCGCTTTTCAATAATCAAACCATTAGGACGAGTGATTGTTTCTATAATGGAACCTACAGGACTTTCAAGAGCAGCCACTTGACGCACCCCTTCTGCCATTTGAGCAATGCGACTAGGTGTCAAAGTCAATCGATCTATCATAGTTCGAGGTAAATTATAGTCAACAGATTTTTCTAGGTCTAACTCATTAGCCGCCATAATTTCATCTGTTTGTGCTTCTACAGCATCAGCAATTGCTAACAATGCAGAATCTAAAGTTTCTTGATCGAGTTGGGCTAATTCAAAAGATGCCGTTTTAGCTCTCTGGCCCATATCTTTACAAATTTTTTCATACTGGTTCATAGGATTTCCTCAGTGTAATAAAACTAGATTATTACGATGTACAGCCTCATCATAGGTCGTATTAATACCCAGAATTTCGGCTATATCATTTGTATTGTGACCTTTAATCGCCTTCATATCATCAATACTATAATTAATAAGTCCACGACCAATTTCCTTATGATCATGATAAATGGAAATTGTATCACCAGGTCCAAAAGTCCCCTCTACTTCAATAATACCAGCGGGCAGAATGCTAGCACCCTTATCTAAAACAGCGCGAGCACATCCGTCATCAATCGTAATGGAGCCTTTTAATCGTTTACCAAAAGCTAACCAATGATGTTTACCAGATAAACTTGCATCATGGGCTTCAAAGAGTGTCCCAATTTGTTCACCCTTACATACACGACGAACAGAATCCTCTACTTCACCTGAGGTGATAACCATTGGTACACCAGAATTTGTTGCCATATGAGCAGCTTTAATTTTTGTATACATACCACCCGTTCCCATATTAGAACCAGCACCACCTGCAATAGCATAGGTTTCATCGTTAATTTCAGAAACAGTTTCTATCAAAGTAGCATCTGGATTAGTGGCTGGGTTAGCTGTATATAAGCCTTCAATATCTGACAAAATGATAAGTAAATCTGCATCTACAATACCTGCAACAGTAGCAGATAATGTATCGTTATCACCGATTTTAAATTCTTCGATAGCAACCACGTCATTTTCATTAATAATAGGAATAACGTTAAGTTGCAATAAAGTATGTAATGTATTACGCAAGTTAAGATAACTATGTCGTCCAGTACTATCCTCTTTCGTTAAAAGAATTTGCCCTACGGTTCGACCATATTCTCGAAACATGCGCTCGTACATATGAATGAGAATACCTTGACCTACTGCAGCAGCTGCTTGTTTTAATACGAGATCTCTAGGCTTTTCTTTAAAGCCTAAAGGGGCAAGACCTGCACCAGTAGCACCAGAGGAAACAAGAATAATCTCTTTACCTTGGTTAGCCAAATCTGATAATTGGCGCACTAATCTTTCAATACGCTCCAAATTTAAATGTCCGTTAGTGTAACAAAGCGTACTGCTACCAACTTTGACTACAATTCGTTTTGCATTAACGATGGCGCTGCGCATAGACTAACCTCCTAAGGTTGAAATTCTTAACTACGATGTATACAAATTTTTATGATCTACTAGATATAAAATTATTTTGGCAAAATGATTTTAGGTTCTTTTTTAGCTTTATATAAAACACCATTAAAACCAATCACTTGAACTAATTCAGCGCCAAGCATATCTGCTAAGTCTTGAAAAATTGTCTTATCTTCAGGACTATTATTATGTAATTTAACCTTAATAAGCTCACGTGCTGTAATCGCTGCACGAGCACTATCTATAACGCTATCCTCTAAACCATTTTTACCAATTTGGACAACCGGTGGTATTGTAGCCGCCAATGAACGTAAATACCGTTTTTGTTTTCCTGTCATTATTACTCCTACTCTTGGAAAGTAAAGCGCTGATCGCCGATTACAACTTCATCACCGTCTTTACAGCCTTTTTCCTTCAATTTTGCATCAAGCTCCATAAAGCGCCAAATGCGTTGGAATCTACGAAGAGATTGATCATCGTCAAGATTTGTCATAGCTACTAATCGTTCAATACGTTTACCAGTAATGTAGAAAGCAGCATCATCACCACGAGTAATGACAAATTCTACATCTTGTTTTGCTTCGTATACAACTGTGTCATCATTTGCTTCAGGCTCTGGTTCGTAGTTTTCTACATAGTAGTAAGCTCGTTCCATAAGCTCTGACAAACCTTCACCACTTAAGGCGTTAATGAGAAATACTTCATAGCCTTTATCTTCAAAATATTTTTTTGTTTCGGGAATCGTCGTGTCATCAAAGACCATATCGATCTTATTGAGAGCTATAATTTGTTTCTTATTAGCCAATTTTTCAGAGTATTTACGTAACTCTTCATTAATCGCATCAAAGTCGACCTTAGGGTCTCGGCCTTCCATACCAGATACATCTAGAACATGAATTAAAATATTCGTACGTTCAACATGACGTAGAAAATTGTGACCTAGACCTACACCTTCACTAGCCCCTTCAATAAGACCCGGAATATCAGCCAAAACAAAGCTACGATCTCCAGAAATTGTAACTACCCCGAGTACTGGTGTTAGTGTAGTAAAGTGATACGCTGCCACCTCTGGTTGAGCTTTAGATACTTTTCGCAAAATACTAGATTTACCAACAGATGGATAACCTAATAAACCTACATCAGCTAATACTTTAAGCTCTAATTGTAACCAGAATTCTTCACCAGGTTCACCCTTTTCTGCAAAGGTTGGTGCACGGTTAGCACTAGTTTGGAATCGAGCATTACCACGACCGCCACGACCACCTTTGGCAATAACAAAGGTATCGCCATCGTTGACAAGGTCGCAAAAGATTTTTCCTGTTTCCTCATCTTTAATTACTGTACCCAATGGAACTGGAATGATAAGAGGATCGGAACCTCGACCGTGCTTATTAGAGCTTTCACCATTACCGCCAGCTGGTGCCTTAAACTGACGTTTATATCTAAAGTCTACAAGCGTATTAATATTCTTGTCAGCTTTAAAAACAACATCCGCACCTTTACCACCATCACCACCACTAGGGCCGCCATTTGGCACGTATTTTTCTCGACGGAAGCTGGACATACCATCCCCACCGTCACCAGCTTTAACAAAGACGCGCGCTCTATCTATAAACATAATTTAACTCCTATGCATTATTGCTGTAATAGCTCTAATGCTTTTTTAATTTGAATATCATCTAATGTACTAGATGGATGTACACCTTTTGGTAAATCGATTTCTACATCAGGTTTAATACCTGTTCCATCAATAACACGATCACTTGGCGTGTGGTACTTAGCAATAGTTACTTTAATTCCTTCATCATCTAAACTAGGGAAAATAGTTTGAACGGTACCTTTACCATATGTATTAGTACCTACGATAGTGCCTAATTTACGATCTTGAACAGCCCCTGCTATGATTTCTGATGCACTAGCAGAGCCCTTATTAACTAAAACAACCAATGGCATAGCTACATCAGGTCCATCTGACTTATAAGTATCCTTTTTACCTGATCGATTTTGTACTGTTACGAGTGTACCTGGAGGCATAATATAGTTAGATATCTTTTCAGTAGTAGATAATAAACCGCCTGGATTATCTCGTAGGTCCAAGACAAGGGCCTTCATACCTTGAGATTGAAGCTCTTTATATTGAGTGGCAAAATCTTCTGCGGTATTTTCTGCAAACTGACTAATACGAATATATCCAACTGTGCTAGTAAGCATTTTACTTTTAACAGTAGGCAAAACTATGGATTCACGAGTGATATCAAAATGCAACTTTTCACCATTACGTTCAATATCTAAAGATACGGTAGTACCAGCTTCGCCACGAATACGAGAAGATGCTTCCTCTACCGGAATTTCAGTAGTGGATTGTCCATCGATAGCAATAATGTGGTCTCCAGGTTTAATTCCAGCTTTAAAAGCTGGTTGGTCTTCCATTACGCTAACTGCATATAGACCTTTATCATCAGTACCAAGAACCATACCAACACCAGCATATGTTGCAGATGTTTGCATTTTCATGGATTTATATTCTTCTGCATTTAAATAAACACTATGTGGTTCTCCCAAAGAGTCAATTAACCCCTTTAGCATACCATCATAAAGGGTAGTTTTAGCCATAGGTGTCATAAAAACTTGACTCGCAGTATAATAGGCTATAAATAATCTTGGTAGCCCCCAGAATGAACCGGAAAGATACCAAAATGTAAGCCACATAATAACAATGCCAGAGCCTATATATTTCAATAGACTCCATAACACTGTACGTGTATCAAATTTCATATTATAAATATCCCATAGGATCCACAGGATCCCCACTTATACGAACTTCAAAATGTACATGTGGCCCTGTACTATTACCTGTGCTACCAGCATAGGCAATAACCTGACCCTTACCTACGTCTTGCCCTTCAGAGACAGCAAGTTCAGAATTATGTCCATAAAGAGTAGACATGCCATTACCATGATCGATAACTACGGCATAACCATAGCCACCCATCCAACCCGACCAAGCAACAGTACCACCATCTGCAGCATGAACAGGTGTACCTTCATCAACACCAATATCAATGCCAGAATGATAAATTGTAGTGCCCCAAATCGGATGTGTACGATAGCCATATGGAGAGGTAATTTCACCACTTACAGGCCAGCCAAGTTGACCAGACCCTTGTACCCAAGAGTAAGTTGGTGAAGATTGTTGAGCCGCTGCTGCAGCACGAGCAGCGGCACGCTCTGCTTGACGTGCTTTCAATAACGCTGTAATCTGTGCAGAAGATGCATTTAATTCTTCTACTGCTTGCATTGCTGTAGCACGATCATTTTGAGCCTTTTGAAGAACTACCTCACGTTCTTTCTTCTTTTGCTCTATTTCAGCTCGTTTTGCCGCAGCTGCTTTTTCAAGCTCAACTAGTTTTGCGCGAGACTGTTCTAGTGCTTGCTTTCGAGCCGCTATTTCAGCGCGCTCTTTTTTGATTTCCTCAATTAATTTAATATCAGAATCAATAATTCGTTTTAAAATTTCTAAACGATTAGCAAAGTCTGTAAAATCTTTAGATCCAATAACTACATCTAAGTAACTTAAACGACCATTAATATAAATATCACGTACACGCTTATAAAATACGGCTTCTCGCCCTTCTAGTCGCTTTTGTGCTTCAGCAAGTAATTTTTCATTCACTGTAATATCATTTTCAACAGCTATACGTTGTTGTTGAATAGAATCCAATTGTTGCTGAGCCTGACGTAATTGTTCTTCGATTTGACGTAACTGTTCGGATACACTGACTATTACAGTTTCAGCATCTGCCTTTTTAGCATTTTGTTGATTAACTTGTTGTTGAATTGAATCAAGTTGATTTGTTAAATCTTCGTCCTCTGCAACGATGTATAATGGTGTTCCCAATACCACTATACCAGTCAAAATTGCCGCTACGAAGCGAGATTTAAATATACTATTATTCATAAACATTACACCTTCATGTATTGTTTCAAAGAAATAGTACTACCAATAGCACCTACTACTATGCCGCCACCTAAGATATAAAGGGCTACATCATAGAAGAATGGGAACATTGGTACTAAAGGGAAGAATGCTAATGATTCAGAAACTTCCATTGTGATGAAGTGATAAAATTCACCAACGCAAAGAACGGCAATGATAGCACCAATTAAGCCTAACAACATGCCTTCAATCAAAAATGGCCAACGAATAAATCCATTAGTAGCACCTACATATTTCATGATTGCAATTTCTTTACGACGTGCGAATACAGTCAACCGAATTGTATTTGAAATGATGAATAGTGTTGCAGCTGCTAGGAAAGCAATCAATACAATCCCACCAATACGAATTACTTGCGTAATGCGGAAAAGCTCTTCTACAATATCTTGACCATAGTGTGTACTTTCTACGCCTTGGAATGTCGTAGCTAATTTTGCAGTTGCTTTAACATCGCTAGGATTATCAAAGGTTAACACATATGAGTTAGGCAACGGATTTACATCACCTAAAGCATTCACCAATTGTTGCTGATCACCAAGGCGTTCTTTGAACTCCTTCATAGCTTGCTCTTTATTAACAAATTCTAAATGCTTTAAGTTAGGTATAGCCTTAATTTGCTTTCCTACTGCCATAATTTGATCAGTTGTTAAGCCATCCTTTAAGTAAATACTTAACTGTACTTGATTTTCTAGACTGGATGCCATGTTATTCAAATTAATGACACCACAAAGGAATACACCGAGCATAAATAAGGATAAAGCCACTGTAGAAATGGACGCTAATGTCATAAGTCCATTACGTTTCATAGACTTCAGTGCTTCTTTAAAATAGTATTTTATCGTTCTAGGCTTCATTAATTTCTGCACCTCTCATATTATCACTTTGAACACGGCCGTCTTTTAAACGAATAACGCGTTTATTCAAGTATGAAACAAGATCCATATTATGGGTAACCATAATAACGGTAGTGCCGAAATTGTTAATATGCTTAAACAATTCAACAATATCCTTACTAGTATCAGGATCAAGGTTACCAGTAGGTTCATCAGCAATTAATACTGTTGGGCGATTAACAATTGCACGCGCAATAGCAACACGTTGTTGTTCCCCGCCAGAAAGATCCTCTGGTAAATCATTAGCCTTCTCAGATAAACCAACAAGGTCTAATACATGACTCACCTTTTCTTTAATAATTTTTGGTTTTTCTTCAATAACTTCAAGAGCAAAAGCAATATTCTCTGCTACCGTTTTATTAGGCAATAATCGGAAGTCTTGGAATACAACGCCAAGCTTTCTCCGCAATTTAGGAATTTTACTGCGCTTCATACGCGTAACATCAAAGTCATCAACAATGACAGTACCAGCATCTGGCACTACCTCATGTGTTAATAACTTAAATAATGTTGATTTCCCTGCACCACTGTGACCACAAACGAGAACAAATTCACCATCGTTAATGGTTAAACACACATCGTCTAATGCAACAGAACCATTATCATAGACTTTACTAACATTCTTAAATTCAATCATGGGATCCCCTTTGATTATTTACGAGCGATTACACGTTTTACGGCTTCTACAATATCATTGGCAGTTAAGCCATACTTTGCCATTAGTTCTTTTGGTGTTCCACTCTCCCCAAATGTATCTTGGACACCAACGAATTCCATAGGTACAGGCTTATTAGATACTACTACTTCAGATACAGCAGAACCGAGGCCACCAATAATATTATGTTCTTCAGCTGTAACGATAGCACCAGTTTCCGCAGCGGCTTTTATAATTGCTTCAGCATCAATAGGTTTAATAGATGCCATATTAATAACACGTGCAGATATATTAGATTCAGATAAAGTTTTAGATGCCTCTACAGCAGGTCCAACTAATGCACCACAAGCAATAATTGTAACATCAGAACCATCTACCAAAATAGTAGATTTACCTGGCACAAATGAGTAGCCTTCTGTTGTTACATCATCTACACCAGCACGCCCCAAACGAACGTATACTGGGCCGTTATAAGATGCAGCCCATTCGATAACAGCCTCTGTTTCACGCTCATCAGCAGGCACCACTACAGTCATATTTGGCAATGTACGCATACAGGAAATATCCTCTAAACTTTGGTGCGTTGCACCATCCTCACCAACAGTAATGCCCGCATGTGTAGCACATACTTTCACGTTTAATTTAGGATAGCATACAGCATTGCGAATTTGTTCAAATGCACGTCCTGTAGCAAACATGGAGAAAGATGATACAAATGGAATCTTACCTGCCGCTGCAAGTCCAGCACCAACAGAAATCAAGTTTTGCTCTGCAATACCTACGTTAAAGAAACGTTCCGGGCACACAGCTTTAAATGTATCTGTTTTAGTAGATTTGGATAAATCCGCATCTAGTACGATAATATTAGTATTCTCTTTACCAATGCGAGCTAGCGCATTACCATATGCTTCACGTGTTGCTTTACCCATTATTGCACCCCCATAATTTCATTAACAAAGGCTACACCTTGCTCTTCACTTGGTGCTTTACCATGCCAGCCTGCTTGACCTTCCATCTCTTCAACGCCTTTACCCTTTACAGTATGCATGATAATACATGTTGGGCCTTCTGTGAAAGCTTTCGCAGTTTCAATAGCATTATGAAGCTCATCAAGGTCATGACCATTAACTTCAATAACATTCCAATTGAAAGCTTTGAACTTTTCTGGAATTGGTAATGGAGAAAGAACTTTAGTAATATCACCATCAATTTGAAGACCGTTAAAATCGACAAAAGCTGTCAAATTATTCAGTTTATAAAAGCCAGCAAACATTGCAGCTTCCCACACTTGACCTTCTTCAAGCTCACCATCACCAAGAATAGAGTATACACGGTAATCTGCATTATCAATTTTGCCTGCCAATGCCATACCACAAGCCGCAGAAATGCCTTGTCCTAAAGAACCTGTAGACATATCTACACCTGGTGTGTGTTTCATATCAGGATGGCCTTGTAACATATGATTAATTTTACGTAAGTTCAAAAGTTCTTCTTTAGGGAAATAACCTTTTTCAGCCAATGTAGCGTATAGTGCAGGCGCTGCATGACCTTTAGAAAGGACAAAACGATCTCTATTAGGAGCTTTTGGATTTGCTGGATCTACATTCATCTCAACATAGTACAACAAGGCCATCACATCGGCGATGGATAATGAACCACCTGGGTGACCGGATTTCGCTGCCGTTACAGACTGTACAATACCAACGCGAATAGCTTTTGCCTTCTCTTGAACTAATTGTTTAACATCTTGTGTTAATGTAGCCATAGAGACCTCACTTTCTGGATAAAATCCAATATATTAATAATCTTTAAGTAATGAAATAGCAATTTCTGCATTGCGTTGGGAATCTACACGCAATGATTCAATGCGATCATAAGATGCTTGATACCCCTCACGAGAATTCAACAATTTATGACACCATTGATATAAGGCTTCTTCACGCAAATGAGTCATTGTGCCAATAGGCTCTTGACCAATCATATGTAAAAAGCTTGTAATTTTAGGATCATAGGAAATACCAATAACTGGTTTTCCCATTAAAGAACTAAAAACTAAAGCGTGAAGACGTATACCAATCATGAGGTCCACATTTCCAGATAATGACACTTGTTGCTCTGTAGAGAACGGACCTTCTAGCACAATAGCGCCATTCGGCATATAGCTGGCAATGATCTTAGCCTCTTTTGTATCCTCAGGATGTGACATAGGAATAAAGATAATTTCCACATTATCTTGTTCTTGTAATCTGCTCAATACATTAGCTAAGGATTCTCTATACTCTGTATCCTCTTTCCAACTACGAACCGCCACACCAATTCGTTTACGTTGTTCATCTGCTTCAGATATTTTAGATATATACCCTTTCAGAATATGAGAGCCAATTGAAAGATCTGCTGGTTGCATGGCCAATACCGCATCTGCAGTAACTTCTACATCTTCAATTCCCAAAGAAACTAGTTCATCCTTTGAAATAGAATCTCTAACTGTAATAGTATCTACAAAACGCAATACAAATCCAACGGCACGACGTGTTGATGAACGATTTAAAGGACCAATACCTTGGGAGTATAGCATTACTTTTTTCCCAAGCAACTTTGCTAACGCCATAATACTTAAGTAATAGTAAGTATTGCGAATACTAGTAGCATCTTGTAATAAACTACCACCACCACTAATAACAAGATCCGAATGAGCAATTGCTTTTAAGATACCCAATGCAGAAAATGTACCTACAGCATTAATATTATGCTTTTTACTAGTCTCTTTAGGATTACCAGAAATTACAGTAATATGTGCATCAGCCTCTTCTTTACGAATAGCATCGATAATAGCACAAAGCATGGCCTCATCACCAGCATTACCAAAGCCATAATAACCAGAGATAACAATATTACTCATGGTCAACCTCCCTAGCTTGGAACCATTGTGTTACGTACATCATAAACCGTACTGCGATGATAAGAAGCACTCCAAAAAGGGCGCCAATTAACAAACCATCATAACCACGCATGATGGACATGAACACTGGCGTTCTAAGATGACAGAAGGTTTCAACCATCGAAGCAATGCCAATAACACCAGCTAGAGTTAACAAGAAATGAATTACTGTAGGCCACTTACGCATGAACGCAAAGGTAGCTAGCATTAAAGCAGGATGACCAATAATGAACTCTTTTTCACGCGGTCTCGCATACATTGTATTTTCAAGAAAACGACGTAGCATAAGTTCAAAGCCTGGTACAGGAACACCTGCAGTGTGTCCACTACGGCCAACAAATACCCATGCTGCACCACCAAGTGCTGCTATTATAAAGAATACATATAATTTAACATCCATAGTTAAGAATTCCACTACAAATGTTTTCGCTTCTTCTTTGGAATTAATCATGCGGCCGTTCCACAATGGGAATCGTTGAAGGTACGCAATAATAACTAAAATAATTGGCAGAACAAAGGTCAACTTAACACCTCTAAAGAGAGCAAACTCCATAAAGAATTTCGTATTGCCCAATAAAGATGCGATATACATTCCGCCAATAGCAGCAAATAATGCAGCAATTACAAGATATAATAAGGCAAGAATCGTAGACTTAATGGCACCTAATGGACGTGCACCATCATAACGGCGCCACTCTTCCATCAAGCGTATCATAGCACCTACAGGAGCCATAATAGCACTAGATAGAGCCCATATTTGAGTAATTAAGGTACCATTTGTAAGAATAAATACAACAATAGATGCCAAAGAAATTCCAAAAAAGGCCACAAGTTGCGTATGCTTAGACATTGGTAACATCATTTGTAGAACATATACAAAAAGTGCTATAGCCCCGATCATTGTAATAACTACTAATAATGGATTTGGTGTATAAGCAGGATAAATATCCGCTGGACCAAATTCATAACCTTTTACAGCCAATTTCTCTGTAGCTATGTTAATATAGTTGATTGTAGTCTGTAATACAGTTTCATTATTTATACCTGTTTCATACATCGGAAACAAGTTAAAACGAATATTTCGCTCTATATCACTAATGTAAAAGCGTTGTGCCGCTTCTTCAGGGGTAATTTTCTTTAACTCCTCTTTAGCGATAGTATACACACGACCTACACTATAATTATTTTTGGCCGCCATTTCCAAGAAACCTTGTTGTGGCTCATACTGCAACTGATTTACAGCTTCGATACCAACTAGTGGAATATGGTTTTTATTTAGTAATGCTAATGTTTCATCCGTTAAATTAGGTGCACCTAGAGCTTCTTTACCAGCAAAAATCATCCCTGTTACATGAGGAATGCCTTCAAGTCGTTTAAATACATATTGAATATCTTCAGATGTTACGTTTCTATAGTTTGTTGGACGAACGATAACATTGAAACCACGATCTACAACCTCTTGTGCTTGCAACTTTGAAATACCAAGATTCATCTTTGCATAGCTATCTGCTGTTGCACCATACAATTCAAGAACAGGACCAATACTTGTATTAAGCTCTTTCACCTTGTCCTTGCCAATACGGTGGTATAAATCCTCTCGAATTTCTTTATAATAACCTTCTTTACCTGAAATTAATGCCACATAAGTCGCCCCAGGTTTAATCGCAGCGCCATTAACACGAACAGAGTCCATCTCTTCAGAGCTTAATACTTTAACTTGGCCCGCATCTTTTGCTTTTTCTAACGTGCGATCATAAATAGCAAAAGCAGTCACACCAGCATTATGTAATGCATCAAAAGCTTCTTGTTGACTACGCTTTTCAAAGGCGCTGGCTCGTAAAACTGCATCATAGTCTACAATATTTTCAATATGATTTTGAGATTTCTCAATCTGATGGCGTTCAAATACTAAGTATAAGGAAGATAAAAGACCTATAATAATACAAAGTATAAGAATCCATGAGTACTTACTTTTTTGTGCATTCCGATGATTCACGACAAATCCTTTCTAGTTGAGTACAGGTTTAACTTTAATGAGAATTTCACCATTATCAACAGTTAAACTTTCCGCTTTTACAGGAATTGGAAAATTGTTAAAGTCATAAATTTGAGTACTTTCTAACACATTAGATGTCATACCAGGAATTGTAGCACCATTTATGGTGAACTTTTTAGGTGAAAACAATAATGTATTGCCCTTTAACTCTAAATTCCCATCTAATTTAACATCCCCTTTAAACACCATGCCTACATTCATTTTACCGGTTAGGCTGATATTATCTTTACTAATGTCAACTTGTACGTCTTGAATATCACTACCTGCTTCATTACTTAAGAAAGTCCCTAAATCAGCTTTATTAATAGTCCCATCAATACTAGCATTCCCAACACTAACGATATCAATTTGTTGACTAGCTAATAAAGAAATTGGATTAACAAAAATTTGTTTAGCATCAAATCGGAAGCTAGCAAAATTCAATTTACCCAGTTTAATATTCTCCAAAGTGCCATAAACACGATCCACCTCACCATATAAAATTTTGAAAGCAGGTTGAGCCTCAACATTTACTGTTTGAGCCGTTGGTTTCAATGTTTCATTTAATTGACTTTCAATACGAGAGCCAATAAAAGATGGTAATAAAAATTGGGATGCCACTACAAGAGCAATAATTAGCACTAATAGGAATAGTAAAAACTTTTTCATAGTATCTCCTAAATTGTTAAGTTAGCCTCTTTTTTTAAGAAACCTTCGATAAATGGGTCTAAGTTGCCATCCATAACAGCTTGAACATTACCAGTTTCTACACTAGTACGATGATCCTTAACAAGATTATATGGATGGAATACATAGGAACGAATTTGACTCCCCCACTCAATTGCTTGGTAGGTACCTCCAATCTGTTCTTTAAGTTCAGCTTGCTTTTCGAGCTCTAACTCAAATAGTTTCGCCCGTAACAAACGTAAAGCTTGTTCTCTATTCTGCATTTGAGAACGTTGTGTTTGGCATTGTACTACAATACCTGTTGGCTTATGGGTCATACGAACAGCAGAATCGGTTTTATTAATATGCTGACCACCAGCGCCACTAGCACGATATGTATCAACTTGAACGTCTTTCATATCGATATTAATTTCTACAGTATCATCGATTTCAGGCATTACATCGACAGCAGCAAATGATGTATGACGTCGAGCCGCGGCATCAAATGGTGAAATACGAACGAGACGATGCACACCTTTCTCAGACTTCAAGTAACCAAAGGCATTTTCACCTTTAACAAGGAATGTAGCAGATTTTATCCCTGCTTCATCACCAGGTTGTTCATCCATTAACTCGATGGAGAAGCCAGATTTTTCAGCCCAGCGCAAGTACATGCGAATTAACATAGAACACCAATCTTGTGCCTCCGTCCCACCAGCACCAGCATGAAATGTTAAAATAGCATTATTTGCATCATATTCACCACTTAACAATAAAAGTACTTCTTGCTTTTCCAAGGTTTCTTCTATTTGCTTAACATATTCCTTGATTTCACTCTCCATGGAGAGGTCATCTTCATCTATAGCCATTTCAAGCATCATATTAGCATCTTCAATATCACTAACAAGTTGCTTATAGCTTTCTACAGCATTTTTTAGTTGTGTGGCCTCTTGAGAAATCTCACGAGCTTTATCTGGATTATCCCAAAATGTAGGATCACTCATCTGTACATCAAGTGTAAATATTCGGTCTTCCTTCTGAGCGATGTTAAAGTGAATCCCTCATCCCATAAATACGTTCTTCTAGATTAGAAATAATCGGTTTTAAATCTTCTAACAATTTATGTTCACCACCTTTAGTTAATTAGCCTATTACATCAATAAACTATTACCTTAACAAAATAGAAAAATGGCCGTTGCCCAGTGGAAATCCCTTTGAGCAACGTGCCATTCACAAATCTTAATCTATGTTTTGTGGCTCCAACACATCTTCATGATGGGATTGTGCACCTTCTAAGTGATCAACTGGTTCTTCGATTTCTTGAATCAATTGTGCACGAATTTTATATAATGCCATGATTGTCTCATCTTGAATAGCTGCAATCATGTTTTGGAACATATCGAAAGCTTCAAACTTATATTCTACCAACGGATTCTTTTGACCATATGCACGGAGGCCAATACCTTCTCGTAGCATATCCATATTATCCAAATGTTCCATCCATTTATTATCAACAACGCGCAACATAATCGCCTTTTCAAGTTGACTAAACATAGCCTCTCCAAGCATATCAACGCGATCTTGATACTCTTCATGAGCAATTTCTAATAAGCGTTCTAATAAGTCTTGACGACTATATTCTTCCATATCTTGAGAAGACATAATCTCCTCTGTTAAGAAATATTGACTTAAATGTTTATAGAGACCTTCATAATCCCATTCTTCTGGATAGAGCTTTTCATCAGCATAAGCATCTACAGATTCGGTAACAAGCTTGTCAATCATTTCATTAATTGTTTCACGCAAGGATTCGTTACGTAAAATACGACGTCGTTGTTCGTATAATACTTCACGTTGTTGATTCATAACATCATCATACTCGAGTACATATTTACGAATGTTATAGTTATGATCCTCTACTTTCTTTTGAGCACGTTCAATAGATTTAGTAATCAAAGAATGCTCGATAGGTTCATCCTCTTCCATACCAAGTTTATCCATGATACCTGTAATATTGTCAGCACCAAAGATACGCATTAAGTCATCTTCTAATGATAAAAAGAATTGAGAAGAACCAGGATCCCCTTGACGACCAGCACGGCCGCGTAATTGATTATCGATACGTCGGCTTTCATGGCGTTCTGTCCCCAAAATTGCTAAACCACCTAGTTCTGGCACACCTTCTCCAAGAGTAATATCTGTACCGCGACCAGCCATATTAGTAGCGATTGTTACCATTCCCATTTGGCCAGCAGCTGCAACGATTTCTGCTTCTTGTTCATGATGTTTAGCATTCAATACTTTATGAGGTACACCTGCACGCAACAACATGTCTGAAAGTTCTTCAGACTGTGTAATAGATGTAGTACCAATCAGAATAGGTTGCCCTATTTGGTGCCGTTCTACTGCATTTCGTACTACAGCACGATATTTAGCAGCTTTAGTTTTGAAAATTTGATCAGGCAAATCCATCCGGATTAAAGGCTTATTTGGTGGAATTGGTATAACCTCTAATCCATAAATATCGATAAATTCTTTTTCCTCTGTTTTAGCAGTACCTGTCATACCTGATAATTTATCATACATACGGAAATAGTTCTGGAATGTAACAGATGCTAAGGTTTGGCTTTCGCGTTCAACTTTCAAACCTTCTTTAGCCTCAATAGCCTGATGTAAACCATCAGAGTAACGGCGTCCAAACATCAAACGGCCCGTAAATTCATCGACGATAACAACTTCACCATCTTTAACTACATAGTCTGTATCACGATGCATCATAGCATAGGCACGCAAAGAAGCACCAAGCAAATGATTCAACTCGATATTTTCTGCATCATATAGGTTTTCAACACCAAGCATTTTTTCAACCTTTGCGATGCCAGAATCTGTAGGGGCAATAGTTTTTTGTTTTTCATCGATAACATAGTCTTCATCTTTTATAAGGTGAGGAACAATTTTAGCCAATTTATAATAATTATCAGTGGAACGTTGACCAGGGCCTGAGATAATTAATGGTGTTCTTGCTTCATCAATAAGAATGGAGTCTACTTCATCCACAATGGCATAATTCAATGGTCGTTGTACCATTTGAACAACATCGGTTACCATGTTATCGCGTAAATAGTCAAAACCAAACTCATTATTTGTACCATATGTAATATCACACGCATAGGCTTCTTTACGTTGATTAAAGTCAAGATTAGCCACAATAAGGCCCGTGGAAAGTCCTAAGAAATTATATAAACGTCCCATTTGCTCGCTATCACGAGTCGCCAAATAATCATTTACTGTTACAACGTGTACACCCTTACCGGTCAATGCATTCAAATATACGGGCAATGTAGCTACTAATGTTTTACCTTCACCAGTACGCATCTCCGCGATATTACCATTATGCAGGCAAATGCCCCCCATTAACTGTACATCGAAATGACGCATGCCTAAAACGCGTTTAGATGCTTCACGAACTACAGCAAATGCTTCTGGCAATAGGTCGTCTAACGTTTCCCCTTTTTGCAAACGACGTTTAAACTCATCAGTTTTTGCCACTAAGTTAGCATCACTTAATTTAATATAATTAGGTTCAATTTCATTAATATGATCTGCAATAGCACGCATTTTTTTAATTTCTTTTGCGTTATTATTGCCTAATAGCCTTTGTAAAAAGCTTAACAAACAAATCACTCCTCTACGGGACATCTTACATTATTTTATCTAACTTAGTATACCATAATATAACCGCATTTTAACATATATAATTAAATTTCAGTAATAATCATTGTGGCCAAGTTTTTACATAATACGATTATATACAAAAATCATCAATAATAATATATAAATTTTGACGTTTATTTGACGTCAAAAAAAATAAGGGGTACCGATTGGGTACCCCTTTTGTTGTAATTTACTATTCAATATTATGTTTAGTGGTAAAATTTGCGATTTTTACTTCTAATCTAATTCAGTTAGTCTAAACAATTTACCATTTCTGAAGAGCATTTCACATCGATGGTTGTTTTCATCGACTAGCGTTGCTTCAAATAACCCCTCTTGCGGAACTTGAACATCTTCTGCGAAATTGTAAGTCTTTCCGTTAAATTCAAATGTCTTTGCCATATTTTTCACCTCATTGTAATATTGCGCCGCCAATATCTATATTGTAAGCGTCAATTATCTTTTTTCGAAGTTTTCTAAATTCTTTACCATGACCTTTAAAATGGCACTCAACAGTAGCATGTGCCAGTTCATGATAGATTGTGTTTAATTCAATGTCTTTATCATGATTATCCTTACTTAACTCAATCAAGCAAGAGTCATCATTATACCAATATGTTATGCCTAATAGCTTTTTACTTCTCCCGATGTATTTATGTATCAACAAATCAGGTTTAAAAGAATACCCCAATGCCTCAATATTGGCTATTGCTTTTAAAAATATATCAGCATACGGCATCATGTCATCGTCGAGATATAGTGTACTGATTTTACCACCCCCATTAACTATCATCTAATAGTTGACTGTTGCAAACCGTGCAACTCGGAGATAATTGGATCACCATTCCTTTACTGTATACAGAACACTACCACCTTCAAAATGCTGTCCGTCAAAGTGTGCTAGTAATTCAACCTTGCCTGCTTGATAGCCAATAGTTTCATAGGCCTTACTGTCTAATACCGTCACACCAGCTTTAATCTTATGAGCCTTATTTAGGTTGATTTTATAAACGTCCACCTTTTGCTGGTCTGTATTAGCAACAACAGCAGTTCTATCTGACTTTTCAGTCACTGCTTTAGGTAATGCCGGGTCATCACGTTTGATAGCTTGCTGCGTGTCTTTAGCTGCCTGTTCAACCGTAGGAGCTTGCACATAATAAGTGGATACAGGTTGAGCCGTTTCCAGCTTGGAAACAACTTGTTGTGCTTCATCTTTGGTAATATGAATAGCATTAGCTAATTTTACAGGATCCTTTACTTGTTCCTGATTCAGTAACACAGGCTTTTTGACTTGATATGAATTATATATAGATACCCCTACAATAGCTAAAATAATTAAAATTAGCCCACCTATGAGGATTTTATGTCGTTTTATGTAACATAATACCTTAAAAGTCCAAAGGCTCATCATAGACCCCTTTCTTGCATTTCTTGCGAGAACATTTCTAATGCTTGCGCTTTTTCTGCATCGAACCGTTCAACAAGATTTTCACGCAACCAATCTGGATTACCTTCATAGTTCCATGGATGCAGCTTCCGTTGTTCATAAACCCCATTAATTAAATCCCAGTCAAATTTAATGTCATTCACATAGGATAAGTTCCAATCAGGCTCCCAACCCGGAACATATTGCATTGCCTCTTTAAAAAGATTAACAACTTCACCCGGACCATACTGAACAGCTGCGGAGAATACAACATCACGTAATACTCGGCTATGGATATTAACATCAAATAATTGATTGGCTAATTCACTACATGCCACATCATAATAAGCATATTTAATGTAGTCGTGCTGCATTTCCATAAAACCGTTAGGATCCACAGTTCCTAGTTCTTGCCATTTACTTATGAACTCATCGGAGTTAATAGGTCCAGCACTTTGAAGGGCTCTTGCATAATCTTTGTAAAATCCATCTTCTTGTCGCAAGCCCCAACCAAGGAATGCATCCACACTCCCACAGTTACTTGCTAACTGATAAGCACCATACGATATACCCCCAAGGTCCCCCTCTCCTGTAGATACAATAGCCGGGTCTCCATTGCTTTCATACACAGCACTTAATTTTCCTAGTTCCATTTGTTTTGCTCCTTCCTATTTGATTCACGTCCTCCTAAATAGCCAACGAGTCCGGAGGAAATGCTCATGGCCAATTCGTTATAACCATAAAGGACGGCCATTATATTGACCGCCCCTAGGATGAGGATTGTTAACACCTCACGAATACTAATTTTTTCAATCATTTAATCGCCTCTTTTACAGATTTAATGAATGCTATTAATTGCTGAATTAAACCAATCGCACGTTTAAACCACCTCGATTCCACTAGCTCCAGTTCAATCATATTTTCAACACAGGATGCTAACTCAATTACAATTGGGATAAGGTACATCCCTGTGCTTAAAAACGTATCGAGCCGGCCTAAGAAAATAAATTCCACATCCGGCAATGTAAGTAAGATAAACGACAATACAAATAACCAAGGATAGGATTTTACAAGTTTTTTTGTCATATCGGCTCGCAACTTATTACTGACTAGGAACCTATGTTTCTTTCCATTGATTTCAACATATCCCCATCCACGCCAAAGTATGGCCAATAGGGTATTGGTAACTGTACAGGGCCTATTTGTCGCAATATTAAAATTGCGCACCTCGACTAAGATGCGCAATATCGTATCAACAAATACCAATATCAATGTACAAAATATAGCTAATGATATTTGTACAAGTTCATGTTCATTTAATCCCACCATAATAGGTGGTGGCGGAGCGAAGATTTCAATCATATGTTTCCTGTCCTTTCAATAATTACACGATTTGTACCCTTTCCTTTTAAAATACGCTTTTGGATCTGATTGTCGATATTAAACATAAGGTAATGCAAATCATTAGAATTTCTATGGTTTGTAACTGTAATTTCGATAGTTTTTGAATTTTGAATAATTAAATCGTTATATTCTTTGTGCCGCCCCTCAGTAAGCACCCTGTATTTTCCTTTCGGTAAATATACGTACCATTTATTGAACGCTTCGACATTACGTGCTTCCCATTTCCATGTATTGAATGTAATTGGGTCATATTGAACATACCCTCTGTCACCATTCGGTTTTACAACATTTAAAGGGGTTACATTCCCAGAAACCCTTGCATATAAATCCTGTCCATTAAAACGGACACGGATGTAATTACCACCCGTGTCCTGTGCGTTTTCTGTTAAATTGTATGTTTGTATTTGCCCATTAGGCGTCTTGGTTTTGATAACTGCCATTATTCCACCCACAATTCTGCACCGTTTGCAAATAATAAATGTCCATTTAATTTGAATGTAGCAACTCGGCGCCATTCTAACGGAAATTCAGATGAATCATTATCAAACCGTATATACATGTCGTTTGAATTTGCGAAATATAGTTGACACCCTAATACACGATTATCATTAGAATTACTCCAAGGAATAGAAATACATGTGCCCCAACATTTTCTCCCACCAATCATAACCTCGTTAGCCTCACCAACTTTTAGTCCAGTAAATTTTGATGGAGATTTTACAAAATCGTCAGGGTTGTATTTAGGTCCACTAATAATATCTACAACTAAATTACCATTTATGGTATCCCCGATTTTCTTTACATACGTTTTTTCGGCATCTTCTTTTAACATTAGTCCGCCAGTATTGGTACCGGATACATCGTCCTCAGTTAGTACTTTAAAAGTTTTGTTTTTGTTCTTGTCGTAGTAGCCTAACGATGTGCCGAGAAATACGGTACGGTTATCACTCATGCCAAATTCCATACTATTGCCAGTAGACATCTTAACCGCATGATGTGCTGCGCCGTTTGTATCTGTTACTTGCACAGATGTATTATTGGGCATGATAATAGGGCCCTTCATCTTGCCGCCACTCAACCCTAAATAATCAAGGTTTTTCAATCGTTGCATATTGATTGAGTTTTCAAAATCGTAATTTGGGTCACCTACAAAAATATCTACTTGGTGACGTTTGTTTGGTTTTTGAGTAAGCACAGCAAAATAGAACTTGCCATTGTAGTAAGCGATGTCTTCTATTTCTGTTTCACGGTTAATTTCAATGATCTGTTTAACCGTCCCAAACGGAGTGCATTCAACTAAGCTCCCTAATGTTGCTGACATGATTGCGCCGTTTAACATAAAGGCCCCGTTATTATTCATATCCGGATATACATAATCTACTTGATAAGTCTTGAGCTTTTTAAAGTCATCATTGTATAAATTGATTGTCCGAACTCGTTGATTGCCTGCGATAGGGACAATGGAAACATAAGTCCTTGTAATTGGATCGTAGTCAATGTTGAATACTTTTTCTTGCAATGTAATAGTGTTTTCAATTGCCATAGTATCCGCATTAATAACCGTTATATTATTTCCGTTTTTTAGCCCATTTGTGATGTAAATCTTATTGGTAAAGCGATTGTACGTCATCGTATTACAATGCCCTAGGCGCTCAGAATCCGTAAATTTATAGGTCCCTACTTTTTCAAAGGTGTCAGGATTGAGTTCATAAAGAATTTGATTAGTACCTTCACCATTGATACAAGCCAGTACAAATACATTCTTTTTAGAATTGTAAGTAAACCCTTGGCATTGGTTAACTTCTGCATCATACGTAATGTTTTTCACGAATGCTATGTTGGATGCACCTTTTAACATTGGTGTTTCTGTAGGATAATACGGCTTGATGTTGGTATATACACCCATATCCATGACAGAACCTACTGTATTAAAAGTTAAATGTTCAGTCAGTTTATATTGCCCATTTGGCACTAATAAGATTTTATTCTTTAGATTATCATTAGCTCGTTTAAATGCAGCCGTATCATCTGCTACACCATCACCAACTGCACCAAAGTCTTTAACCGACACAATACCATTTAGTGATTCTTTTCCAATGTATTTAGCATCAGCTTCTGTTTTAGTTACAATCCCTTTACCGCCGGGAACGGCTATTTCCTCGGCTTTCGATGCTGCTATTTCAGCACGCTTGGCAGCATCTTCCGCCTTTTTAGCATTACCTGTACTTGCGATTTGTTTATTATCGATGTCTGATTTAATCGTGTCTGCTTTAGATATTAAATCATTAATTTGTTTCTTATTCGATTCTGCCTGCGCAGCATATGCTTTCGTATTATCTGCAAGTACTTGGGTTTTCTCAAATGTATCAGCACTTTGGATAAGAGCTGTATTTGCAGTCGCTAATTTATCATCCACCGTTTGAGATAATACATTAATATTGTCGTTAATAGCTGTTAGCTTTGTTGCATTATCTTGCACTTCATTTGCCTTAGTCTCTGCAGTTAATGCAGCTGCAATTGCTTTTTTAGCCGCCTCAATGGAATTATCGACTATATCACGTGCAACTTGATTTGGATCTTCATCAGCGCCTACACGAATTTGCAATGTGCGATCTAATTGTTCTTTTAATTCTTGTAGAATCAAAATAACCTTATCGCTCATATTTTCAATATGGTTATACGGCCATTTATTAGCAAGTTCTGTGGTCTGAGAAATTGGGGTTTGTCTGATCAATATAACTTTGTAATCAGCCGGCAACGGATCACCTACACTCGGATATGTCAGCGTTTTATTTTGTGCGTCATATGCAATATTTCCTGACTGTTTAAACTGCTTGCCATCACCATCAATTAGGATGATTGATACGTCTTTAATATCATTAAAGTCATACGGCCAAATAAAGACCTTATTCACTCCATCACATTGGTATTGAACTGTTGGATTGCTGACTTGTGGAATCACAATATCCCGCCTTTCTTTGCATATAAAGAGGACTACCTGAAATTAGGTAGTCCTTACTTTTATTTTTTCTTCTTCTTTTCTTTTTTAGTCTTTAAACGCTTGTCTAACAGAATAGACATGAATACATCTTCGATTTGAGCGTCTGTATCCGTTACTCCTACACGTAATAACGTCCAGAAGGCGTCGGTCACAGTATCGCTAAAACCAGTTACACGGTTTGAAACTTGGCTGAGCGAACGACCTACATCTACAAAATCCTTATTGTCACTAGAAATGGCTTGTCCTGTATCCCATAATTTTTCAAAGATACTTAATCCCATTACGGTATTACCTTTATTGTATGGACGTTCTCCTAAAATAAATTTCATACCCATAGTGGCTATATCTCTTACTAATGGAATCCCCATAGTTCCTTGTTGTACAAATTCTTCGGCAAAAGACTTGGCGATAGATTCTGGATCATCATCGTCACCATTGGTCATAGCTTTATAAATTACCATGCCAATTGCTTGTGATACAACTGTCCACCATAGCATTCGAGCAAATTGTGTCCAGTCCCCTTTATCTTTTCCTGCATACCACCCTTCAGCAATAATGTTGTATAGAGTGTTTGCGTATGAGTAAAATGGAACGAATAACTGCGTTAATGGATCCCTTGCTCGTTGAATAGCTGCGGCATCTTTAGTGTCACCACTTCCGAATATATCCCGTATTGCTCGGTCCCCCGCCTCAATTGCTTGTTGGTTAATCCACTCAGTGCTTAACCCTTCCTTGGATTGGAGTTCGGCAACCTTTTGATCATAAGCAAATTTCCATACCGGGACAGATAAGGCGAAGTCTGTTTCTGTGAGCAACCGGAATCCCATGTTATTAATTTCATCACGGATTTCAGCACCTTTTTCAAACTTATACCCACCGATATTTTTGTCATTAATGCGAAGCCCCTTTCCTTGGATTGTTAATCCTTTTTTGAGGTCTTTATCCAAAGTTTGAATACGTTCTCTCATAAATATGGATTTCTCCATAACAAAATCACGGGTATTATTGTAGGTTTCTGTACCGTGGCCATAGAATCCTACCCCTGCATGATTAACAGCTTGAAGTACATTACCGGCACCAATACGATATACGGCAACAGGAATATTCAAGGTATTCTGAATGGCAACTGATACACGGCCAGCCATGATAGCCATAGACGTATTCCTCTTTAATGCTGTTATAACTTTACCAAAGGCACCAAGTTTCGCCGCCTCATCCTTCCAATTGTCACGAACCCAAGTTCGCAAGAATTGATAGGAATTCATTCCAAATTTTTCAACAATATAGTTTTGGAACTCTCTATTGGCTACTAACCGGTTCACATCAGTCACGGCTTTACGCATGGTTATATGATTGATTGATTCGGTAATAGCATTAGTAATGACGTTAAAATCAAGCAATAATGATTTATCTTTAACTACATCTAAACGGCTTTTAGTCGCACTCATGCCAGTTCCTAAGATAGCATTACTACTAACCATAGTCTTGGCGATGTCTTCCACTTCTTTGTCAGATATACTAGCATTGACTTCCGGATTATACACAATTGGGTAATACTGTCCAACAATAGTTCTACCACCAATAGTGAATGTGATGCCTTCTTCCTTTTTCAATGGATTACCATAGAGTTCCTCTTGAACTTTGCTACGTTCAGTAAAGAACGAATTAATATGATCCCATGTTCTGATAATGAATTCCCAATCTTTATCAGTAAGGATTTCTTGAAAGGCTTTTTCCATTTCAACTTCAGTTATCTTGGCCGTTTCCATTGCCCGTTGTCGGTTACGTTCTGTACCCCAATTCAAAGCTAATGCAATGACTTGTTCTTTGGTTAGATTCCGCAATTCCCCAACATCGTACATATGCTTATTTCGGATGTTAAATAATTCACGTTTTCCATATACAGAGGATACATCTTTGGCCAATCTACGCATGGATATTTCCTTACGTTCATTGAACTCTTGCGTTGCACGGCTAATCGGATCATAGATATATTTCACAGCATCTGGTCCTAATCGGCGTAAGAATGTTTCAACCTTGAGCAATGATAAATTGCCTTTATTGATAAGTCCTGCAACAGCTTCCAACCCTGTTTGATTGTTTTGTGCATTAAATACATTCCCATTAACTTTACCAAATGTATCGATTGCTTCCGTTAATATGCCATCTACTGCATCATCAAATGTAATCGATTCACCTTTATCATTAAGAATGGTAGAGCCTTCATAAGCGTTGCGGCCATTCTTATACATGCCTGTCATTAATTCTTCCAATGTGTTCAACTGACTCATTGTTAGGTTTTTAAATGACATAGGTGTTTCACCATAGAATAGTTGTACAATCCATGGGTCAAGGAATGTAATACTTTGGTCACCTAGAATATCCGCATCAGGATCTAATGCATTAATTACTGCATTCATATCAAACCCATCTATTGGCTCAAGCCCATCATATTTAGTTAACCCCATTTGATATGCCATATGTGCGTAGAAGTAACGCATATTAGGCTCAATAGCAATAGGATTTTTAGGACGTGTCATTCTATTGAGGTTATCAAGCAGTTTGGTTCGTAACTTCTTAATACGGAGCGCATTGTCAAACGCAACACGGGCCCTCGCTTGATTTAGAAGTTGTAATTGTTTAGCTTGTAGAGCCTCTTCCAGTTTATTGACTGCTAATGCTCTGTCAGCACGCTTACCTTCACGAATAGCTTGGTTTTGATACTTCTTATATTGGCTAGCTTGGGATAAGGTCAAATCGCCTAATTCCTGTCTAGCACGGTTCATATAATCACTTATCACACCTACGCCACTATCACGAATCGCACGTACATTATTAATACGTTCTTGTAGTAAGTCTTTTAATTGTTCTATACGTTCTTGTGAGCTTAATGACTGATTGTCTAATCTTATTAACATGCGCTCTTCTAATCGCTCTTTTTGTTCGATTATTCTATCAAGTCGATTTGTAATAATTGTCAGACGTTTACTTAACTCATTCTTCTCATCTTTAAGTTCAGCTTTATTTTTACTTGCTTGTTCCTGTAATTCTTTTTGTTGTTCTTTTAGTCGCTCAATTTCATCATTAGCTTTATCCAACTCTTTAGAAACAGATCCAAGCTCTTTATCAACCTTTGCTTTTTCTTTACGAAGTTTTTGCTCTTTTGTTAACTCTTTTTCGATTATTTCTAAATCAGATTCAATTGTTTCTGAATTAGCGTCAAGTCGATTTAACTTATCGAGCAATTCCCAGTTCTTCGCAAGGTCACGATTGGTTTGTGACTTGATGATTTTAGCTTCCTCTTCAGTTAGTTTCATTTGGCCATCTGAAGATAATTGCCACTCTTCGGCAATTTCCATGTTAGATTTACCAATATGGTTATCCTCAATGAATGTCTGTTCAGCAGATTCCATAGCTTGATTAACAGCTTCATTAAATGTAAACCCTGTTTGCTCACGTTCAGCATCTTCTAATTCTTTAAGTGTGCCGTATCGAGTATTGGCTAATGCATTTTTACCAAATGCATTGTAACGTTGATGGTCTTTATATATTGGATACTGTTCCATTAAACGCTTTTCAATATCAGCTTGAATAGAATCTTTTTCATCATTCCATTCTTTGATTGGGCGGCTTTCTAATTCTTTCATATAACGATTCATGACACGTTCTTTTGCCATTTCCCCGACGTCGGCAATATAGCCTTGAACCTTTGCTTGTTCAGCTTCATCGAGCTGTTTAAATAACTTGCTAGATTCAAATTGTTCAAGCGCTTGTTCTTTTGTATAAGCATCTATATCTTCTTGGGTAGCGATCATACGTGCCATAATGTCTTGGATTTCCTTAGGTGGTAATCCGCCTAGTCGTGTCACCGCACGATAGATACGAGTTAACCATTTTGAAAACATTCTGAATACACGTTGTAATCCTTTAGTAGGTGCTTTACCTTCACGTAAATAGGCTTCCCAGCCACGAGCGAACCTTTCATGTGCTTTAGTATTATCAGCGCCTTGCGCATCATCCCATTCAGACCATTCTTTCAACTTGTTCCAATCCGTTACAAGTTGCTCTGGAGCATTTTCCATTTCTGCTAGGTTCTTAATATCATCAAAGAATACGTGTCCCATTTCATGGAGGAATGTTGAACGGTCAGCCGTTTTGAAGATTTGAATAAGGCGGTCAGTAGGACTATTAATTTGTGTCATACCGTTGATAGATTGATTGTACTTTTCTATGACTTGTATTGCTTTGTCATCGAATACTACATAACATCGTCCGTCTTGTTCGCCATCGTAGTATATGCCTTTTATACCGATACTATTTAAAAATTCACTAGCCTTTTTAGCATTTTTCACATTATGAAGATTAAAATGTTCATCATTACCAAGTGCATGAGATAAGAATGAATACAGCTGTTTACCATCAATATTTGTTTTCTCTAATGCACCATATACATCAGTCTTAACATTCGAGATAGCTTGTTCTTCACGTTCTCGTTCTAACTGTTTTTCTTTCTCGTATTGTGAATATAGATCATATCTAAACTTTTTATACACAGCTTCCAATAAACCTTCATTACCAGCTATGGTATCAATATTTTCATCTATACCTACTGACTTCAAAAATCTATCAATATTTCTTTTTTGAATTTTATTGATGTCATTTATTGTTTTATTTTTGTTATGTAGTTCAGATATTATGTACCCTACATCCATAAAGTGTGTGTATTTATTTGTCCATTCATCACCAATAATAGCCCCTTTGTGATATTTAATTAATAGACTTGTAAAACGTTCCAGTTGTTCTTCTGGCATTTTATGTAATCCGTTTTTCAAGCTATCTCTTACATATCGACTATATCCAGAAATAGGATATTGCTCTGGTAATAACTCTGTTTCATTTGGTATTTCTACTTTAAAAATGGACTTCCATTCTTGTTTAGTAAATTTACTTTCTTTTAATAACTTAATTGCTTCTACAGCTCTTTTTGTTTGTGATATAACAAATTGAGTATTTTTCCCTTTCTTTGAGTCTATAAATTTATGTAAACTTTTAATTGCCTTATCGTTACTCCCTACTTCCGCAATTTCAGTAAGAGCCATAGACAAAGGGTTTTCATCGCTTATAACATTTCCTGTTTTCTCATCATACCATTCTGCATCTTCATTTATTTTATACTTTGTTTTCTCTGTAACAATCTCTATGCTATTTGCACCTAATATATCCCTATAATTTTCTGCTATCTTCTTATCTTTAGCAAAGTACAATCCCCAACCATGTGCTTGATTGCCCTCACCGCTACCGATAGCGCCTAAATCAAACTCATCAAAATCATGTGGTGAACCATGCCATGCAGCTTGATAGTATTGATAATTATGTTGTTTTCGGAGCTTGTCTAAATCTTTTTCGTTTGGTATACTTACATTAAAGAAGTCACTAATGTGGTATTTCGCTTGGGGCAATGAGAGCCCCTCTGCCAGATACCAATTAGTGACTTTTTGTTCGTTTATATATAACGGCGTACCAAACTCAGGATTTTCCAAGTAATCTTGATACCATTTATTCTCTACCGTATCTTTTGTATACACACTATTAACCAAGCTATACACAATCGTGTTATTACGCTTGGTTTTATTTAATTGCATTGGAATCACAACATTTAATCCGTTATCGGCTTTCATTTCCGCCATAACCACAATACTATCTTTTACCGTGCTTGATTTAAAGATGGCAACAGGGTCAGCTAATGCAAAAGGAAGTTGTTCCATTTCGTTTAGCGTAATTTCCGGATGCTTCGCTTGTATATCCGCAATTTTAGATTGTTTAATTACAACGTCGTAGTCAAGACCTCCAATCATTTGTAATACTAATGGTGTGTCCATTATCTTAACAAATGCATTGGATTTAGGATTATATTCTTTTAATGTGTGAACCCATTCCGCTTGGTCTTTTGCCAATTTGACATCGCTTTGTTTAACTTGATTTAATCCTTTTTGCCCTTTTAGTTCGCCTTTCATATCAATACGAACAGTATTAAAATAATCCATAGCCGTATAGTTACCACGCCCTGCACGTCGCATGATATCAGCCATAATATCAGCATGTTGTGCCATAAGTAAGGCATTAGCTTCCGCCGTATCACGTTGTTTACGGTCAACACTCGCATCGCTCATTATCGACTTTAAGGACTGATACACTTCATACCCGGATTTAGATAGTTGCATACGTAAAGCGATATCATTATCTGCGAGTTCAAATAATTTATCTCGCATAGATTCTAGCGATTCAATCTGTTTAAGCGTATGTTCCATATCAGCATAATGGGCACCTGCTTGATTAAGTGCTTCAGGATTATCAGCTAATGCACTTTGCGTACGATAAAGGCTAGATTGATATGCCATTCGTCTACGTTCAGCATTTGAACGTGGCGCCTTGTTTTCGCCTAACCATGTAGGATTTACACCGTTTGTACGTGCGGTTTCTAAATCTGCATCCATAGCATCAAAATCGCTTGTATATTGTTCCCTGTATTGCTCAGTGAGTTCCTTATACACATTGTTAAATGTTTGTTTAATATGTGTCGGATCCGCAAGAACCACATCAAGCATTTCTTTGTCTACATCGGATGTTTCATCAAAGTAGGAACGAATAATATCATTCTTTACACGCTCTGCACGTTTCTCGGTATCATCTTTAACAAGGTCTTTCATGGCGTGTACTTCTTCTTTTGCACGTTCAAGTGTTTTCATGGAAAGACCGCCACGTGTAAAGTAAGAGGATTCTTCCAGCGCCTTAACTGTTTCTTCAGATAAGCCACCACTTAATTGTGCATAGGACCCAATCGGAATTTCAATTGGAGCATCAGCCGTAATTGCTTTGGATACATCCTCTTGTGTTACCAATCTTGCATCTACCATATTACGGATAGCCGCTTGACCTTTTTCGGTTTCAGCCATTTCATTGACATTTACATACGCTGTAGACACACCTATGTTATCGCCCTGAGCTTGCACGATTTTACCGTATAGCTCAGGGTTTTCTTTTGCCAATTTGTTAGCCGCAGCATCGTTTTTTAAATTCTGCATGATAACATGACCATTACGATTTTGTTCTTCCATAACCGCCATATGTTGTTCTTCTGGAGATAACTTTTGAAAGTCTTTAAAGGCTTTCATTGTACGGGCACCACTAATGCCACCACCAATTACACCAAACCCAACAACGGCAGGTAGTGCTTGCCACATAGCCTCACCAGCACCAACAAACATATCCCCTGCAGAATATGAACCCTCTTGATCATTCGATTTACGCCATAAGTTATGTTGCAATTTTTCGTTGACGTCTTGTAGGCCTTCCTCAAATAGTTCTGGAGCGCCTGCCTTAATAGAAGTCTTAGCTACCTGTGCAGCAGTAACACCAATACCACGATTAAATGTCTCAGCTGCATTAGTAGTCCCTCTTGAAACTGCATTAGCAAGTGCGGACTTAGGAGCGATTTTAGATGCCGCTTTACCAATAGCACGAGTTGCCACAAATTCTATCCCTGCATCAATTGCAGCAAATGACATGGCATACTCTTTCGCTTCTTCATTGGAATATACTCGATTACCTTTTTGGTCACGTTTACTAATCAATTCAAGATATTTGTTGCCAAATGACATCTTATACATCTCGTATGCCATATCAGCAGAACCTAACCATTTAGCGCCGGTCATTGCAGTAGGTATAGCAGCAGAGCCACCACTAACTACACCGCCACCAATACCGCCAATTATACCGCCTACAATAGCACCTGTACCGCCTTGCTTGCCCATCATATAGATTTGACTAGCAGTTGAACCCAATACCTCTTGTAATGGACTTCCACCATCTGGGCGCCTATAATTTTGTAAATTATTTTGTAATCGATTAACTTCAGCCGTTAATTCGCTAATCTTTTGTGGATCAGATTCATAAGCTAAGGCGAAGCCAACATCGCCTAATTTCATTTGGTCATTCATTGCCCAAATGCTTTGTTGTAATGAATCAAATATACCTTTTGTATTCTTGATTGATTCGATATTGTTAAATGCTTGGATACCTTCAGCTTGCGAGCCATATTTTACTTTATAGAGTTCTGGAAACTCATCATAAATATCTTGTAAAACTTGGCCACGTTCTGCCCGCCTAGACAAATAGTCAGCACGTTCAAAGGCTTTATCATCGCCAAACATGACCGTATCTGCACCAATATTTAAAGTCTTAGCAATTCGTAAAGCTTCATTGGCACGTAATTGATCATTGTTATATAAAAATAATCGGTCTGTGTTACTAACGAAACTAGCAGGTAAAGCATTAGGCAATGATTGTCCTAATTGACCTATCGCTTGGAATGTATTTCCCTGTTGCCCAAATGGAGATACCGTTGTTGTACCATCATCATTGGTAACGCTTATAGGTGTATTGGCGATTGTAGATACTGCATCTGCTGTGCTTTTTGCAATATCAGATACAGTATCTATTCCTTTACCGATAGCTTGTCCAACTGGCGTTAATCCACCTACAGGGTCAGATTGAACACCAGCATTAGCAGTAAATGAACGAGGGCCTTGTCCATACCCTCTTATTAACGCTTGAAATTCATCACGTTCTTGTTGATTAATATCAGCCATTTGTATATCTCCGTTGTAATGCATTGTATTCTGATTCGTAAATATCTTGAGTGGAGCCATCACGATATGTTACTCGGATATAATGATTCCCTACAGGTTCAGCATGAACGATACCAATAGCTTGATTACTTGCACCGCTTATTGTAGAGGAATAATCATCTCCGTCACCAAAGTATGGCTTGCTCGTGCTACGTAATGTACTTGTTGCGACTGCAGCATCGAAGATTTCATCTTTTTCTGCATCTGTAGGTGGTCTATGATGTTTGGTCTTAAATTCCTCAATACGTCCCGCCATTTCTTGTTTAACGCCGTATTTAAAACTACCAGCCAATGTCTTATCTTTTGGCATGACATCAGCTAATTTGTATTCATATGGTGTTAAATCAATATTACTAGCTTTCTTGTTGTTATCATCAATTTCAAGTAACGATGCATCAAGTTCATCATCCATAATTTTATTTGGCAGCACTCGTTCTGCATATGCTCGTGTTTGCTCATATGTGTGAGACTTTGCATACTGCTTAATCCCCCATTTTTCTTGTGCTGTCATCTTTAAACCTTTTTCGTAAATTCTATCGAGCTTAGGTCTTTCACTCGCCATTTTCCCACTCCAGTATTCTTGTTCTTCAGGAGTGGTGGCACCAGCCAATTGAACCTGCGCATATTGGAACGCACCGCTTACATCGCCATTAGCTAACTTTTGATTTAAGATTGTTTGACTAGCTTGTAAGCGATCATTAATGGCAATCTTCCGAGTTTGTTCTTGCAACGTAAAGTAATTCTTGTACGCTGCTCTAGCATCATCTTCAGCTTTCTTAATTTGGTCTTCTGAATATTTAGGACTGCCACCACTTGTCATAGGAGCATTCCTCATACCTGCTGAATAATTAGCCTCGGAATCAGTATAATAAGAATTTGCTTTTAGAATATGCGCCCATGTATCTACATCTGAAACATCTTTTAAGCCATCATAATGTCTTAAAAAGCTTTGCACATAATCATCTGCAAAATCCTCATCCGTTTTATATACCTTGTAATAATTAGTGCCACCATCTTGTTGTCGATTTTCCTCGCCATTTGGTTCAACTTGTGTCAACCCAGCATAGTTTCTATTCTCTGTTTGTAACTTACCAAAGTTAGCACTACCACCTGTTTCGTGATAAAGTTGGCGATATACCATTTCCGCATTATACCCATATTTTTTAGATATATACTGTGCAATTCCCCATAAATGTGTATCAGCACCAGCACCGCTTTTCAATGCTTCTTCATTTTGTGTTTCCATCTTGGCTCTAACATACATGGCGGCACTATTCATGCCAGAGTTTAAATCATGGCCATACATTTTATATAACTTAGCATATGTATTGTCATCATTAACTAATTTGTTGATGTTCATTTGATTAGACATCTTTTTATATGGAGTCAAGACACTTTCGCTAACCACGCCACTTAATGACGATATTAGATTTTCTGTTCTGGTAGAATCGTTTTCTGCAACAGCCCTGTCGAGTAAATATTTCCCTGTCTCATCTGTATTAGCACGGATTTTTTCGTTGATCTGTTCATCATCTAGTCCCAATTCCTTGCCAGTAGACCGATACAAATCACCCATCAATGTAATTGTTTTCATTTGGTCAGCCATGTTGTCAGACCGAATAGCAGAATCACGAAGATTAGTAATTTGATTTTGCGTAGCTGTACTTAACGCCGTTTCATATTGACCTCTTGAATATTTGGATATGTTATTGTAATCAGTCGTTTTAGATGTCTCAACAGCTTTCGTAAAGGCATTAATAGCATCATTGGTTCTAAATTTATATTTACCCATGATTTCACGTTGTATTTTATCTACACCGGCATTATAGTCAGGCAATATAGATTGAGCATTCATCCCTTTACGATTCATCAGCCCATCTTTATCATCATTCAGCAACTGGTTAGTACTATTATTGAACTCATTGATAGCATTGGTTACATCAATATAATCCTTTCGCTTATCGATTTCTTCCCATGTATTAGTTGCCTCTTGCAACGCTTTATTCATGGCATTCAGACCGCTCACGTTACCACCATATGCCATTTCATTACTGGAAGCTTGTGTACTGCCTTGAATCGTATTCAGCTTTTGTGTCGGATCATAATTAGCAAATTTCATATCCTACCTCATTTTGTAATCACGTTTAACAGTCACTACCGGACCCCTATCTGTATATCCTACAGGGTCACCACCATATGTAGTCTTCATCTTGCCACCTGCATATTGCTGTTTCAAACTGTACATGGATGATGCGGCACCAAGAATGCTACCTACCATTGCCAAGTTCCCTTGACGTCGTGCATTTTTTGCGGCAGCACGTGCGGCACTAGCTTCATTCTGATAGTTCATACCATTCAAATATTCGTTGTAAATAGCATTATTCTTGTTTTGTTCCCAGTTATATACATCTTTGTTGTACTCATCATAACTACTAGCCATTAACTGTAATGGGGACCCTGCCATCTGCAATCCGCCTGCCCCTGCTTCGGCTGCATTCGTTCCGGCTACAAGGCGCATACGATTATCCATCTTGTCACGCTCTTGGAGTTGTTGCATGGCAATTTGCTCTTGCTTGCGGTCCGATATTCGCTTATTAGCTTCTGCAGCTTGCGCCTGTGCGTTATACATAGCAGATTGTGCTTTAGCTTGTTGATTTTGAGCAATCAATCCGACGCCAGTACTAACTGCGGTTAAGATTGCTGCTGCGGGTAAGCACATATGAAGTCCTCCTTTTTGAGAGTGAATAATTCTAAATCACCAACTTTTACAGTTGGATGAATAACGGCCCCAATGGATTCGAGCCATCGTTTCGTTTTTATGTTAGTTGTATGAACATAATTGAATAGCCATTCACGAGTTTCCAACCATTCAGCGATGACTTGATTACTCAATTTGATAAATCGCATCTGCCATCGCATATCGGCTTCTAATACTTTATTGCCAAGAAAATATATCCCATACATTCCGTTAACCGGTTCTTTTGCAATTCCATATACGCAAATAGCCACATCGTCTTCTACAACGACATGGCTATCATAATCAGATTTACAAATCTCGGAACAGAAATCCTTGAAAGGGTATAAACGATTCACCTCTTGGACTTCTACGGCGTCCATTGACCTTAGGTTGACTTCTAGGTCATGAATTAATTTATCTCGCCGTGTAGGCTCAATTTCATCAATTTTATAGTCCCGGAACATCTCTTAATCCTCCGCCAATTTCAACTATGCGAGTTATTGATAATAAATTAAATGGAAATGGATCACTATGCTTAATACATATCGATGTATCAGTTGAATAGTTCATGCCCATATTAGGTAAAATAACAGGCTTATCTCCTGTAAATAACTTATCCGGTGGTAATGTAATATCATCCATTTTGTCAAATGTACGGCCAACTTTACCGCCAAACGATTTATAAACTCGCAATACTACTCTTGATACCGTAGCAACTCGGCCTTGTAAAGTACCGTCTTGCATTTGCATTTCCACTGATGGAACACGAATTTTAGAGGTGAATGGTAACCCGATTTTGATATTGCTACCACTGACATTTAACTGTAATAAGCCATCATCTGGCACAACCACATCTGGTTGTTGCTTACCATCAATTACAACTTGCACAGTTTGACCACTCAAATGAGGAATGTTAATACTATCAATTGCATTACTTGACTTAAACTCGACATAGCAATCAAGGAATACATTCACATCATCAGAATACAGTGGCACCATACGCTCGATACATTTTACTTTTTTACCTTGTAATGTACGTTCAACAAGCGTATACAAACTATCCTGTTCTCCCTCAGACACGGATTCACAGTATAAATATTTACCATTAGTGACGAAATGCGACCATCCGTATACTTTCTGTTCTGGTATATACGTTAAGCAATTAATCTCCCCATCATTTCTGATGTAATAAATAATACTGTCCGGGTCCTGCGCATACGCACTCGTTATAGTTAAATACCCTCTAACTCGAGTCTTAACAAATAACGTTAAATCTTGCCCTGTATAGTTATCAGACTCATAACTATAACCCATATCACGAACAGTGCCCCCACGTTCCTGTACAAATACACAGCGGTTACCTATGAACTGTGGTTCACATGATAAGGCCCCTCGTTGCGTCTGTGTTTTTAAATTACAATTGGTAGGAGTAATCGTTTTATCGCCGCTTACAATCCATTCATTACCGCTTGTAAGAATGATTAGATCATTAGCCGGTACAAGATGACGAATCTCATACATCTTACGATTAATCACAGGTAAGGTAATCAAACTATCATCTGTGATAGTCCCCTCTACCTTTTCAACGCCAAAGTTTGGATAATCACCAGTCCGGCTCATCCAAATATAATTAGGGTTTTTATTTGTAGCAGCAACTACAAATCTATCTTGATAAAACGTACATAACTTAGGATATCCGTTGCTACGGCCCCAACTCCCCATCTTCCATTTTGAGGTAGCTTCATTTTCAACAATGCCATTCAAGATATTAATCTTCATTGTTTTAGCATCTACGAATTCTTTAAATTCGATAATGCCCCATGTGGTGTATGGAAGAATTGAAAGGTCAACATTACATTCACCGCTTTTAATGTCTGATTGAATACGTAGCTTTGCATTTGGCTCAATTTTGCCAGCATCTGTTACGTTATAGTCATTGTTAGAGGAGTATGTACGGTAATCTTTCCAAGTCGTCCCATTATTTGTGGTAATTTGAAGTTTAACGGTACCAGTCCATGTCCCATGCGTTGTAAATTTCCAAGATAAATCTTGGTCTGTGGAATAGGATTCTACATTGTAATTAATGTTGTTGTACTCATTCCATTTATGAACACCGCCCATAAATGAACGTTTTTCTTTTTTCTCTACGACTACACCAGTATTTTTTGTGTGTACAGCTGAAACGAAATAGCCTAGTTGCATAACCATGCCGACCATATCAGCATTAAATAGATCTTTACTAGAACGTACCGTATCCCCCGTTACAATTACAGTAGAATTAACATCTGTATTAATTGTGTCGTAGGGCTGTTCAGTTAACTTGTAGGCTTCGAGTCGCCAATCTGTATCACTATACCGAGATAATGTCTGAATCGGATATTTCCCGCTACAAATAAACATAACATCGCCTGATTGACTACAGTTCAAATCAAACAAGATGTCACTAGTAAAAGGAGTGGTAACTTCAATACCGGTATAAACACCATAATTCCACACACGAATATATTTATCGCCAAATTCGAGCATGAAGGAATTATTCGTGTTTGTCGTAAATTCAAATAATCGTGTTGGTTTGTCACTATATTTAACTTGCCCCACGTATTGGCTACCTTGGCGTTTTGCAACGGCCCCATATGGGCGAATAACCACATTCTCTGCTTCCAATAAGGCACTTTTGTATTGCTCCAAATCAAAGCGACTTGATACATCCGGCGATACCTCGCCAGTTGTAAATGCTAATTGTGAGATATAGATAGGATTACTCATTACCAATCCCTCGCTTTCACATAGCTAGATATATATACTGTATCTTGCTTACGTTCTTTAGCGTTCATTCCTTTAGCTTCTTGAACTGCCGCTTGATACAATTTGTATGCTTGGTCAAACAATCCTCTATCACCAGTAAGTGGCATAGCTAATGCGCTAGCCAATTTACACTGCAACATATATAAGGATATAGAATCCCAAACGTCTAAATCTGTAACATCATATATATAATCAATGAATGCTAGTGGCACATCGCTCACTATGCATTTTTTGTTATTTCCAATATTAAATATGTTGTATTCCGGTTGCGATTCCGCATGAAAGCGATCGCCTTGTGGAATAACTCCTAATATCCGAATGCATTGTTCCGGATACGCATATACATAATTCCACCCATTAATTTTATGGGCAGACAATACCAATCTTTCATTTTTACGAGCAAAATTCCATTCAAATTGTCGCAATACCAACTGTCTAGTTGGGTCATATTGCATACGGCATTGACGGCCTTGCTCGGTTTCTTCTTCAAGTGAATAAAGCAATCCTGCGTTAATTAATGCAAGTGCTTGATTGCAGATATCAGTAGGTGTCATATTTCCCCCTATATGGTAATAGAGGGATGCATAAGCACCCCTCATATTGTCACTTATTCTTCCGTAGTATCGGTTTTCTTTTTGTTTGTTTTCTTAGGCTTTTCGTTGCCAGTATTTTCATCTGGTGGGTTTTCATTGCCTGTATTGTCACCTTCAGTATTTTCATCTGGTGGATTTTTGTCACCCGGTTCTGTTTCAGTAGGCTTTACGTTTCCTACAAATTCAAAACAATCTTTCCCGAAATCATTGATCACATCTTCAGGGATATCGATTGTTTCACCTTTCTCAACAAGACCATGCATAGTTAGATACATTTTTTGTTTAGTTGTTACTAACATAATTACACCACCTTATCGAGCAATATTCGTATCAAATGTAAGGAATGCGGTAATAGTACCCGCAGTCATATTATTCGCATTGATGCGAATGAACTTTTTCGCACCAGCTGGAATACGCATTACACGTTCTTCGCCAGCTTTTGCATTAGCAGGTAATGTAACGCCGGTCAACAATTTAGCATCAGCCATATTTTCCTTATCGGAAGTATAGACATTGAATAAACCTGTACCGGTTACATCTGCATCAATACGAATGACGAGCCAAGGAGCGACAACAGCGTCGCCCCCTTCACCATTCATTACTACTTCAGAGTTTGTGTTAGCTGTAATAGCCTTCTTCCAGAAAAATACATTTTCTTTATCGATCATCATAACTTGGTTACCCCCTATTATTTAACTTGTTGTTCGCCAATAATTAATGCATCAGTACGACGTACTGGAACGTCATTGAAATCAACAACGATTTTGCCCGGTTCTTTACCTGCTGCAGTTTGATATTGGTGACCTTTGTTAAGTTGTTTACGTAAGAAACCACGAACAGTCTTGTTCATATACCAAACTGGACGACCCATACCAAGGTTAGGAATTTTTTCTTCTGCATCAATCATCAAATTGATAAGGTCAGCGCCTGCAGATGCGTCTTTTGTAAGTTTAGATACATCAATGTTCGCAATACGAACAGCATAACGCCAGTCACGGACTGTTAAACCCAAATCCCAAGAATAATGAGTTTGATATGCTTTATACTTTTTGCCTTCACCATCAAGTGCATCAACTACACCATCATTTTCCATTGTGAAGCCAGCTTTACCACCTTTAGGATAAAACCCATACATAGTATTAGGGCCCCATACGCAAAGCCAAATGGAAGTTAACTGGTTACCGGTACCGCCTGCATCAATAAGGTTTTCTGCGGAGCGAGCCGTTTTATCATTGTATCGTGGTGCTAATCCGATAAATTTTTCAGGTTCAGATTTAGAACCATAGAATAAAGTAGACGCCATTTCTTGGTTCATAGATTCCAAGAATGCACGATCTTCTTGTAAACGGAATTCAGCAGCATTATTAGAAATATCTACCAATTTACGGTCAACAACTGCATATGCCTCGAGCATACCGCAGGCGTCTGTAATTTGTGCTGTTTTAGATTTATCTTGATTTACACCGCTGTTAAATAAACGCCAAGTTGCCTTTGGCAAACCAGTACGAATGGTAGTCATATTACCAGTTGCAAGGTTACCTTCAAGCATTGTCATGTCGGTTAAAACTTCATTAGTTTGGTTCATCATCTCAACAATTTTATCAAGATGACCATCACCTTTTACACGTTGTGCTACATCGAGCAAAGTAGGGTTTAATGTTCCAATTGCCATTTAAATTCTCCTTTATTTTTTCATATTTCCGTAAATAGATTCTGCCAACTGTTGTTCAGTCGTAATGTCATGGTTGCCTTTAGAATTACCCACACCCGGGTCTTCTTGAACCATTTCACCAACGGCAGCAAATACCTTAATCATGTTGATATTGTTGTCGATGTGACTATCAACAAGTAATTGACGTAATTCCGGTACCGCTTTAGTTAGTGCTTCGATGCCTTTGCCTGCGAGGGTTACAGTTTCATCGAATTTACCGCCTAATTCCTTTTTGGCGTGTTCATAATCCGCTTGTTGTTTTTCAATGATCGCTTGCTCTTGCTGCTCTTGATAAGCAGTCAAGATATTTTGTGCATACTGACTGCCAAATTTAGCTAATTCAACAGCCTGTTCCTGTGTTGCACCAACTTGGTTAAGTAACTTACTAAAGTCTGCAGATACAGTTTCATCAAGTTCAGTACCTTCAGGGAACACGGATTTGAAATCATAAACTGTTGGTTCAGCAGGTGGCGTATTATCACCGCCTAGTACAGATGGATTACTACCTTCGCCATCTGGTTTAGCAGGTGGTTCAGTAGGTGGCGTAGGATTATTTTGGGCCGGATTCGCGCCCGGTTCATTGCCAGTCATGTTATTGTTAGCACCCATATTGTCATCAGCCATTTTGTTTCTCCTTATCGACTAAATTATTAAAATATTCTTGTTGCCCGATATATTCGAGCTGTGCAAGGTGGTATTGTTTAACTCCATCAATGCCTAATTTGTTTAGGTCCCCATGGAATAGCAATCCCACCTTGCGTTTTCCTTCGTTGAAATATGTTTCACTATTTCCAGTAAACGATTGCTTTAATATGCCCGAGCGATCCATCAGGCGACAAAAAAACCACCTACCTAGCTCTGTGCTAAGTACGTGGTTGAGAGCTTGCATATCTCGCTCTTGCATATAATCTTTAATTGTTTTCTTCATCTAGACACCGTCCATTCCTAGCCACTGCTGTAATGCAGGATTGCCATCATTGGCGGCGTCCGTTGCTTGCTTAGCCGCTTGCGCCATTCCCGGTGCCAATTGAGCCGCTTGCATAAGTTGTTGTTGCTGTTCCTGTTCAGCCTGTGCCTGTTGTTGCTGTGCTAAGATTTCTTGATACTCATCATCCGAGCGAATAATCTTAGCCGGTACACCAAGATTTACGCCGTATGTATTGGCCGCTTCCTCAAAGTTAAATTTATTAACGATGTTAGGATTTGCCTGTGCCAAAGACATGATGAACGCAAAATACTGTTCGATGTTTACCAAAGAACTCATTTTTTGCGCTTGAGCCAATGGTGAGATATATTCAATCTTCACCTCTTGACCGTTTAATTGATCTAAGAGTTCCTCATCATCAACAGGTGGAAATACACCGGCACGATCTAGCACCGAATACACACGCTCGATAATTGGATTTAAGAATTCAGATAACAACCGTTCAACTACAGGACCTAATTGCTGTAATTTCTCTTGAGTTCTCTCCATAACCTCACGAGCCGTCATTTGGCCCTTATCGATTTGGTCTAACATCAAAAACAAATCCGCACTATAGGCTCTCTTGATTGAATCCTCTGTTACTGCAATCTTATTTTGAATATCCTGTAAATTAGACGGCACAGCAAACATCGGTTCAACCTTATGTTGACCCTCAATTTCTGTAATGCCACCCGGATATAAGTTAACCGTGCTAATGACATCAGATGGTGCTTGCATAGGAGGCTTAACACCTAACTCAACGGCTGTTAGATAATCGAATTCCAACTTCTGCAGCATTTGTGAATCTGGTTGAGCAAACCATGCGGCACCCTTACCGTAACCATTCAAATCCATTGACGTATGCCGAGCGATTGGAATTGGCCATTCTTCAAAACCGCCATGATATAACACTTCATCACTATTGCTGTCTTCAACCCAATAAATGGACGAGTATGGCATATTGCGACGCCCTAACTTATCCTTACGGTCATTATTAGGCTCAACCAACCAATTGACTGTGAATGATTGTTGCAAGCTGTTGCCATTGTCGTAAATATTCTTAACGTTATCTGGGCAATTATCATACCCGAACTGTTCGACAATCTGATCTACTGTCATTTTGTATTTACGACCAAAGATATTTACGGTTTCCTTACTGTTGGTACTGATAGCATAGGTGCCTATCGGGTACGATGTGAAACGAACACCAGATTCACTATCAGCGAATATTCCCATAGGCGCTTGCCCCATGGTTAATTCCATATAAACTTGATGAACTACGCTGTAGAAATTGGATTTAGCGAGGACTGCATACAAGATTTCCTCTCGTTCATCCAATAATTCCGCAACTTGGCTATTCGCTGCTACATCGATGTTTTCCATGGTTAGCTTAAACCATTTACGGCTCGGAGGCGTTAAGCCGCTCATGACACCACTGGCGAATATCTGACAGGATTCCCAAGCTACAGGATTTAGGATTTTGCCATTGTAAGGTTCAGACTGGTCCTCTTCACCATCAAATTGACCAATGAACGGCAACTGATAGTCACGCAACTGCTTCCACTTATTTACGTATCGTTGCTGCGCATTAAATAGTTGCGAAAACTTCTTTCTTAACTTCGTATAATCACGCCTAACAGGCTTAACACCTTCTGTAGGTTGTCTAGCTAGTAAAGATTCCATTTCCGCCATGCTAGCCTCCTAAAATTGATTTTTGACCACTTCCAGTTGGTCCTAAAATAGTAGATTCAAAGCCACGTTTGAATTTGCGTTTAGTTTCTGCCATTTCCTCACCAGTCTGATTGCTCATATTCGCTTGAACAGTCGGAGCCGGAGCAGGTGGTGTATAGTTAGCAGATGCACCTTTCATACACATCTTTATCCCTCACTTTCTACAATTAAAAAGGATCGTAACTCGTATTAGCTACAATCCTATTGCCTGTTTCGCTTTTTTTAACGACCCGCGCAGCAAAGGTCAAGGCGAGAGCGTCACCCTTATTTGGAGACGGTAACCCTCGGTCTTTCATATCTTTTTTACTTTCAAGCTGAATATGACCATTCTTATCAATGATCGCTTCCGGCCCTACGATGTCATCATAGAGTGCTTGGTCATTCGGTGGAATAGAACCACCCTCACGAAGCCATTCTTTCATTTGGCCCCACATATAAGCCCTCATATTGAGATATACAGGGTCATTACTCTTACCACCAAACTCAATCAATCGCCATTTGCGCCCTAATTGCTTACCGATAGAATATATCCCTGTGCCGTACCCCATATCAATGAATACGGCATCAGCTTTGTATTCGTCCTCGAACTGAGCGATGAGTTGAGCCATACGCCAGTCATCATCATTCTTAGGAATTGATGCAAGCGACTTCATATAGTAGCCTTGACGCATTACAATTTCTAACGAATCGGAACCAGTCCATGCAGGATCCACACCAATGATTACCGGCAGATGTTCAAATGCTCCCGGTTTATAAGATTGCTTTTGTGCCTTATCCGCAATTTCCGTAGAGATAAATTGCAAATCTGATGCGGAAGGGAACACGCCACGAACACGAACTTTGAAGAAGTCAGAATCCTCACCGTAAGCTTCTAACCATTCTTCTATCTTAGCTTTGTTAGATATCTTAACTGTTCGGCTATCAATCTGATACGTATTCCAGAATTTTCTATACTTCCTAAAACATTCACGGAACCGTCCGCTATTACGAGTAGGGTTACCAAATGCACACCAAATAATTTCAGTGTTAGCATCTGTAAGAGCCCCTTCAGTAACTTCCCAAATGACATCATCAATAGCAGATGCTTCATCAAATAGAACCAATATCCGATTGCCTTGATTGTGAAGACCTGCGAATGATTCAGGGGAGTTCTTACTCCAAGGAATGGCATCGATACGCCACGTCTTTTCATAGTCTTTATCGCTACAAAATATAGCTGTGGCCGTATACGTAAATAAATCTTTAGCAATGAACATATTGTGCCATTTGCTAAGTTCTGGCCATGTTTTAGTTCTGAGCTGACCTTCCGTATTGGCAGTAACTACACCACGAGTATTTTCGTGAGTAGATATTGCAAAATGAATAAGCCATGATATCAGTGCTGATTTACCGATACCATGGCCAGATGCTACCGCCTCTTGAATAGCGGTTTGTAATGACTTACCTTTCTTTAATTGTTCGCCGATGTCTTTTAAGATTTGTATTTGCCATTCATCGGGACCTTCCATATTTTCCAATGGCGTCCCCGGCTCTCCCCAAGGATAGGCAAAGTATACAAACGCTAACGGATCATGCGTAAGAGCGCCTAATGCCTCTATTAACTCGTCATGTTTTTCCATTAGCCTTCTCCCGTGCAGCTTTCAATTTATCCATAGCAGACACCGTAAGCTCACCTTTAACATCGATATTTTTAGTATCTCTCCATTTTTCAGGATTGCGGTTCTTTAGCCAGAATATCTGAGCTGTAACATCTGGAGGCTGTTGTTTCTTTACAACTTTAACAAGCTTACCGTTCTCGTATGTTTTCTCTTCATATTCGTAACCTATAGCACGTTTATGCAATGCATTTTCAACTTCAAGGTCAATAACTTCTTTCCCTCTTTTAAGGGACTGCAGAAACTGCGGCGAACTCTTTTTCCAGTCATATAAAGTTCTAATCGAAATACCTATATTTTTTGCTATCTGCTCATCAGTAAGGCCATCACGAGCCCAACCTTCTGCACGCAATAAATTATCTGGGTCAGTTAGCCAGTTCTTTTTATTTACTCGCAATGGATCATCACCTCACTTTAATGTATTACCGCCCTTGCGAATCATCTTCCCATTTTTCCTTACACATAATCCGCATGAATTTCTACTAGCACTTGAATGCGTAATATAGGATTGACATAAGCCATCATAGAATATTTCATTGGCCGTGCATATTCCATTTTTATTATTCAAGCATTTGTGCTTGATGCAGTGTATTTGTGTCATAATTATTTTTGGTAGCAAAAAAGGCACATCAATTAAGATGCGCCTTTTTGCGTTTGGTACTCTAAATGCTTAGGAGATGAACTCATGTTCTTCCACATACAATATATCATAGATATAGGGGGCTTAAAAGGTCGGAATTAGCCGATTTAAGCCGATTTTAGGCGGAGTTTATAACCTAATTCAATAAGAGCCAAATTCTTATATTCTTTTCCTTGTGATTCACCATATCCAACAAATGCATAAGCCCCTTTAGCAGACATACCATTGATATATTGTTGCATGAGGATTATGGATCCGACTGTATTCGTTAGCGTATCTATCATATGACAAGCATCATCACGTTTGGTAAGTAGTTCATGGATTTGACGTTTATATCTCATTTCCATATCAAGTAGCCGGTTAATATCATCTTCAATACCAGATGGTTCACCGCCGTCTACTCGTTCTTTCCCGTAGTTAACTGCACGTAATGATGTGATATCGTTTTTAATGCGTTGGATATTACGCTTTAACGACTTAATCCGTAATGCTGCTTTACTTGCCTCATGCAGGTACTCATATGCCAGTTCACGATATTCTTTTTTGCTAAGTTCTACCATAGGACCACCACGCAAACAATATTTAAAACAAACAAAATGCTACATATTACCATATCCCGTATTTGTGATTTAATAATTTTCTGCAATTGCATTTTATATACGTCAGAAACCATAAAATGTTTTAATGCAGCAGCTTCACGATAAGAGTAATAGGACATTTTAAAAATAACCACGAGGTAAATCGCCAATAGAATGTTTATAATAACCATTTCATTCATGGGTATCACCTGCTAATTTTACATATTCAGGCGTGGTTCTATACATTCCAACTGTTTTTATTTGCGTCCAACTTGTACGTCCACCGCTGTAATAATATATGAAGCCATTTTTAAACTTAGCAAAGTGCATATTTACAACATCACCATATGATGTAGTAACGATTATAGGCGTATCAATCGTTACTTCCGACCAATTAACAATATTTAAACATTTTGTGATATCCAACACTTCATTAAGTTGCATTTCAGGAATTAACCCTACAAAAGCATCAGTACACTTTGTTGTACCACCACTGTTTGGGTCTATTTCATTACTCCCTATACGAAAAGCAGGCTTTTTTTTGGATAAGTACATACATCCATTACCTGCTTTATAATAATATAGCCACCCATCATCATAAAACTTTTGAAGTAACCATTTTCTTCCTTGTTCATCTGTGATCATACTTTTTCCACCTCTTCATATGTCATATCAAAAATATCAGGTTTGCAAGGATAAAATTCGCCTGAAATACCTTTAATAACATAATCACCTACACTAGCTTGCATTTGACCTTCTAAGGTATCAATAATTAATTTAGGATTATCTTTATCCCAATAATTAACTCTTACTTCTTTGCCTTTGCCATACATAAAATCAGATAATTCATGTAAACAGTCTATTGTATCTTCAAATACCATAGCTTCAATGACTACCGGTTTCTTTCTGTATTTTCTAATCATATTATTCACCTCTTATAACAGGGGCGGATATTTCACCGCCCATACATTACTTAATCAAATATACCAACATCACTAATAAACCAAGCAATAGTAAAATACCCATAGCCATTAATCCAATAATGGCACCACATAGATCAATTCTTTGTTGTAGTCTTATTCTTTCGCTTTGACGTATAAGTCTATACATTTATCTGCCTCTTTCTTATGTCACATATTGCTTTTTCATATAAACGGCCAATTTCTTTTGTTACATCGCTAACAAATCTAGCCAATGACATTGAATCAGATAATCCACGTTCAACAGTCAAACATATTGGTTCCTGATATTCAATGATTGCCACTTTTGTTTTATAGGAAAATCTTATGTTCCTTTTATGGATACAAATTTCAGGAATAACATCTTCGCTGCCTAAAGGCATTTTAAATAATTTTGCGATTGTTTCACGTCGTTTTTCTTCAAAATCCTTTGCGATTTTCTTAATAACAGTTTCACATTCATCAAATGAATAATTGTTAAAATCTTGTCCAAAGCTATTCATATTTATTCATTCCTTTTCAACTTTTCCATTAACTCTTCAATTAATAGACTTAACATCACATTTATCACTAAAACACACAACGTTTTAGCTACAGTCCATATAGTTACGCCTAAAATTTCAACCAGCCACAGCACAACTGAAAGTGCAAACGAAAAAGCAGTAAGAAAAATAAATGCAAATAGCATACTATCAACTATCATTAAAATTCTTTTCATTTTAATCACCCTTTAAAGAAAATAAGCCATATTGTTTTTCCTCTTCGTTGTCCAATAATTGGAGCACAAGGCAATAAGTCTTTAACCATCGGCAACGTTATTTGTTCTTCGTTCCATTTAAAAACAAGTGTGCCATTTTCTTTAAGCACTCGCCAGCACTCTGCAAGCCCTTGTTTAACATCCTCTTGCCACGTTTGTTCTAATCGACCATATTTCAATGCCAAGAATGATTTATCACCAACATTTAATAAATGCGGTGGGTCAAACACCACTAAGTGAAAGCTCTCATCTTCAAACGGCATCTTACGGAAATCTGCGATCACATCAGGTTTTACGATTAACTTCCTACCATCACAAAGTGTTGTATTTTCTATTCTGTTATCCATGTAAACAGCATCTTTGTATTCCCGATTGAACCAAAACATTTTACTACCACAACACGCATCCAATATCTTCATTAGCATTCCTTTATTAAATCCGATTTAACGCTTTCCACTCACTTAACGTAAAAGTAGAAATACTATGTTTTTTAGCATATTCAAATTCACCTTTACAGCCACGGCTAGATTGCCATTCTGGACACAACACTAAAATGTCACATTGCCCAAGTAGACTTAAACAAATATCTAAACCCCTTTGGTAATCGTCACCAGTTAGATATACATAACCGAAGTTATGAATTGGAGAAATATAGTCATGACTGGTATCATTTAAAACTAAATCCCCCATGATCACATCAATCTTTTTACGATTGCTTTCCTTACCTCCATACGGATGAGCAACATAAACTAATTTTTTCTTCATAGCATCAACCTTTCAACGTTTCAATATGTACCCAAATCCCTGTTACTGGATTCCAATACTTTTCTGTAATTTCACTACAGACTTGAGCATCATCATTCCAGTAATTCAACTTGGTCATACAGTCCTTAAATAATTTAATAAGATTATCTGTATCAGGCCGAGTGGTTTTCCAATGTGGCGCTTTGCAATTCGCTTTACCGAAACACCACTTGGTAACCAATCGAATAGGTCCCTCTAAAGGTTCACTAGGAACATGATCAGCTAAACCATCTAAGAATATTTGTTTAGCTTGTTTCAACTTATCGGATTCATAAAAGATAGGCTTACCATGTTGTGTATTCACCTGCTTAGTTTGATGTGTAACAGTAGGAACCTTTTTAAGAGGAATGAAAAATTCAATAATCAATAACCAATCCTCCTTTATTGATAATAACCAATACAATTTTTAAAGCCCTTTTGTAATGTAGGGTTCAACCTAAGGGGAAGAGGTAAGAAAAGGATGATTTTAGAAATCCTTTTCCTTACCCCCTTAGCTTGAATCCACCTTACATTGGGACACAAACAATAACAACATACCTATATATATATATAAGGTGTGTTGTTACTATTGTTAACTAATTGTTAATATACATATGTTAACAATCTTCGACCTTAAATAACTCACCTTTATCAATATTAAAAATTGGGGTCTCCCTTAAATATCGACGAACGGTCATTTCACTAACTTCCATAATTTCCGCAACCCGTTTAATATCCGCTCTACCGTTAAAACCATTTTCAGCAGCGGCAATATTAAAAGCATCTACCAATTGCTCTTTTTTCTTTTCCTTAACGGCCTGCTTGCGTTTATTCATCTTGTCTAATCCTTTAGACTGCGGGCTATCAAATTGAGCCATTGCAAGGAACCCGTTTGTATCTACCTTGTGAATGGGGTATTCAAACCATAAATCAACCGGTTTAAATTTAGGATATTCTCGGAGTGTTCCTTCCATTCGCCATGCAGTACATTGGTTAGTATCAATAGGAGCATCTTGGAGTTTATCCTCGTTCATGTTCTCGAGTTCAAGTTCTAAGAGGTCAAGTAATGCATCTGGATCACGAGCAAATACACCAGAACCAGATGCACGGTCCATAGACCGTTTACCAGTTTGGCTGCCTTTAGAATGGTGATGACAATAAATGACTGCGCATTTAAGTTCAGTACAAACCTTGTCAAACTGATTGCAGAAATTTGCCATTTGATCAGCGCTATTTTCATCACCAGTGATTACCTTATAGATAGGGTCAATAATGATAGCCTTATAATTACGCTTTTGAGCTCTACGGATAAGTTTAGGTGCCAATTGGTCCATTGGTAATGACTTACCACGTAAATTCCATATGGATATATTCCCAATGTTTGTTGGTTGCTGCTCAAGGGCCTCATATACATCTTTAAAACGGTGTAAGCATGACGCCCTATCAAGTTCTAAATTGACATATAGAACCTTACCTTGTGTACAGTCAAATCCAAACCACGGCTTACCTTCGGCAATGGAAATACATAATTGAATTAACGCAAATGATTTACCCGCTTTAGATGGACCCGCAATGAGCATCTTATGTCCTTCACGGAGAATCCCTTCAATCAATGGAGGTGCTAGGTCTGGCATGTTATCCCATAATGCGTCAAGTTCTTCTGGTTCCGGTAAATCATCATTAACGGATGCGATCCATTCCTCCCATTCCTTATAGTTTTCTTTACCAATGTTAGTTGCCATAAGAAATTGTGGTTTACCATCACGCATAACGCCCGGCATTCGAGATAATCGACTAGGATTACGATTCTTTTTATCCGGTTTAAAGCCATTCTTTTGAGCAATGGAATATATAAAGTCAACACGCTTTCTATATTCCTCATAGGAGTAAGCATCAACTTTAACGATGGCATGAATTGATTTGCCACCACTAAATACCATAGCTGCAATTGGTAATTCTAATTGTTCAAGAATGGCTTTTTGTTTTCCGAGTGACATATTGTCAGATTCTAATAACATATATCGAAATGCAGTTACGTTATCATTCTTAACGCCTTTACCATCAATTGGATTAAACCGAATCCATGCGCCCATTTCTTTGTTAAAGCTGCCGAACACGTTTTCTAATTGTGTCGTACCGTTAATACCATCTATGATTTGTTGTACCGTACGGCTATAATTTCCCATCGTAGGGGACTGTTTGCCGTCTGGTAAGGTAAATGTATTGACGACATATCCAACGTACTCCTCTGGCTCAAATAACGTGGTCAAATAGGTAAGTATATCCCGTTTACGTTGCTCTAAAGGATAGGATTTAGGAATTGTAACATCTGATTCTTCAATCCAGTTCTTATCAACAACTTGATATTGTTCCGGAGTTGTGGCTAATACCATGGAGTCAAAACTTAATGCCTCATTATTTTCAAGTTTACGTTTCGATGTCCATCCATTTTCTTTTGCCATTTGAGTGATCGTGGCTCCGGTAACAAGCTTTCCGGTGTACCTACCAAATGACTCCCATTTAGCAGCACATTCGCCTTCATGGAATCGTTCTCCATCATCTGCAGACCATTCCTCCCATACAAACATAGGATAGCCCTCTTGATGGAGAGCAAGTCCTACGTTTAACCATTCCTCATAGGAGCATTGGGAAGGGTCTATATATTCGAGTAGTTCTCGTAAATCAATTTTGCTTTCCATGTTAACTCCTTACCATTGGGGGGTGAATTCTTCTACAGGTGGCTTGTATGTAGCAGGCACTACACCTTTAGGAATGCGCCAGCCACTAGCGCTAATACGGCTAATCATCTTAGAGGCTTGGTTATTGGTCCATGTTCCTACATTTTTAAAGCCTTTGTTTTCAAGGAATCTAATTTGTTTAGGGGTAGACAAGCCTTCTTCACGACGTTTTTGTAATCTATCAATGAGCATAGATGCTTTGCCAGCGTCTTCAATGTTGTCACCATTAATGCCAAATTGCTCAAGAGTTTTCTTTTGACTATCAGTAATGGCGCTCATTTGCCAACCAAAGGCTGGTGTGTAATGAGTGAGGTCTTCCGCTTGAATAGAAAATTCAAATTGCAATGGATCAACAAGTTGTGCTTTTTTCTTACGCATAGCAGCGAGTTCTTTTGCAAGCGCTTCTTCACGTTGAGCCAATACATCAGATTCTGCATCCCTTTCGCATTCTTCAAGGTCCATTCCTTTTTCTTCAAGAATTTCCGTCATGCGTTTGGCCACATCATCTGACTTAGCGATTAAATGAGCCGGTCTACATAATTCGTGACGTTCTACGTGCCATAGAAAATCTAAAATTAATAGATGATCTTTACCCGGTGAAAGACGTGTGCCACGGCCTATCATTTGACAATACAAGGCACGAGACCGAGTAGGCCGTAATACAATAACACAATCAACGCTTGGACAATCCCAACCTTCCGTGAGCAGCATTGAGTTACAAAGTACGTTATATTTACCTTCAGCAAATGCCTGTGTAATTTCAGTACGGTCTTGGCTTTTGCCATTTACTTCTGCTGCTTTAAATCCTCGCTCATTAAGAATTTCACAGAATCGTTGACTGGTAGCAATTAATGGTAAGAATACGACGATTTTTCTATCTCTGTATTCCATTAATTTATTGGCTATTTCCTCTAAGTAAGGCTCTAATACCCTACCAATATCACCTACGGAAAAATCGCCAGTTGAAATCTTAACAGATGAGATATCTAATGTGAGCGGTAATGTTTGTACTTTAATCTTAGACAAGAACCCCTCTTGAATAGCTTTAGGTAACGTATATTCAAATGCTAAACTTTCAAATACACGCCCTAAATTTTTCATATCCGAGCGATCTGGTGTGGCCGTAACTCCCAATACTTTGGCTTGGTCAAAATAATTTAATATAGCTTGATAGCTACTAGATACAGCATGATGTGCTTCATCAATGATAATGACATCAAAGTACGTTTTACTGAACATTGACAATCGTTTGTCTTTGCATAAGGTTTGAACTGAACCTACTATGATGCGGTCCCATTGTCCAAGGCATGTATGTTCAGCCTTTTCCATTGCCGTTGTAAGCCCTGACGCACTCATAATTTTGTCAGAGGCTTGTTGTAATAGTTCTTCACGATGCGCAAGGATAAGAACACGCTTACCCCTGCGAACCGCTTCCTCAGCAACTTTGGCAAAACAAATTGTTTTACCTGTACCAGTCGGAAGAACCAACAATGTTTTATTAACCGTTTCCCATTCATGCCATATCGAGTCTACAGCCTGTTGTTGATACGGTCTAAGTTCCATTAGAATGTACCGTATCCATTAGTTTGAGCATTAGGACTTGCAAAACATTTTTTGATTTCGTTACGAGTACCATTATTACCGTCATTTTTGACATAGTTTTGCTGTGTTAGCTCACACATAGCGGATTTACCCATTAATTGGTCAGGGTCCGGATTATAGTTTTCACCTTTCTTAGCAAGACCTACGGCCATAAATAGTTCTGTAACTTTCCAGATTGTAGATTTCGTATAGAATAAGTTGTGAATCAATTTTGTTTTACCTTGATCACCACCATCTACTTCGAGAGTAATTTGAGCTTGTGGACAAGATGGTAGCTTGCTACCTTCTTTAGGTTCATAAAATTTCTTTGCTACATCTGTGATTACAAATGGATAAGAACCAGCTTCAAGTAACGTATATTCACGTTCTTCCGCTAGAATAGGTTGGTCAAATGAATATACTTCTTCTGCTTTACCGAATGTTTCAAAATTGCTTTGTGCTGTCATAATAATTAATTTCCTTTCTTAATTGCTTCAACAATATTTGGCCAGAATGGGATAATCCATCCATTAACGAATTCTGGATCATAATTTTCAAATGGCGTACCAGCTGGATACTTACCACGAGCGATAACTACAGATTGAATTTGTTCTAATTTAATTCCATCCTTAACCATTAAGTCTTTTAATGGTTTAGGAATAGCCGTTTCAACTAATGGTGTTTCGTTTTTGTTGGCATCAACAGCTTCCTGTGGTGGTCTTACAGGTTGTGTTGTAGTGATTTCCCCAATTTGTTCTTTAGTAGCATTCATTACTTCTGGAGCATATTCATTATTAGCGACTTGTGCTAATTCTTGTGCTGCAGCAGTTGGCAATATATCATCAGGGATAACATGAGCGATTTGACTATATTCAAATGGCATCATATCTGGTAATCCATGACGATTTTTAGCATCCCACGCAGGATTATGGGTGGCATACATCAACCGCTTACCATTGGTTGCTTTCTTTTTGTTTGTTTGAGTAGTGATGATTTCGTTTTTATAATTGGCAAAGAGTACCATGTCCGCCCATTCTTTAATAAGTGGAGAGGTTTGACTGCCCGTCTTTTTGCCAAGTTTCAATTCAAAGCGATCATAGGCTCCGAGTTCATCTGGCTGTTCAAATTTACGAATTTGAGCATGAGCAGTAAGTACTACGTTCATACCTGCATTAATAACTTCATCAAGCAGATTTAAGAAACGACCCATTTCCTCGCGAACGAATACATATCCGTTACCATATCCAAAGTCTTCAATGCCAGATTTATCATGTTTAGCACAGATATACTCAACACATAACTGTTCCGCCCAGTCAATCGTGTCAATAACTAAAGTCCGATAGAAACCCGGCATTGTTGCAAATTCCTTAACAAAGGAAATAAGCATTTGCCATGATGTAGGCTTATCAGTACGAGCTACATCTAAATGGTCTGTACTGCTCTCCGTATCAATAAATACAGGTGATGGAAAATGACTAGCAAATGTTGTTTTACCAATCCCCTCAGTACCATACACAACGACCTTCTGAGCTCGTTTTCGTTTACCTGTCGTAATATTCATTAAAAATCACCCCATTCATTTTCAGGTTTAGTTTCATTAACTGGTGCTGCCACATTACTGTACTCTTCACCTTTGATGTGTCCATCTTCAATAATGATGGAGCATTCATCTTGGTTATTAGTAACACGAGTTGCAATGACTTGTAGGCCTTCCGATTCAAGCCATGCACCAAATTCTTTCATAGTGTCTACATCCATTTGTTCGAGTTTATCCATAAGTACAAATCCACACTTAGGATTTAAAGCTCTAACAATGGCCGTAGCTACTTTGAGTTGTTCAGCACCGGACATGCAATCCCATTGACGATCATTGTAGATAAGGACGCCATCTTGAATGGATAAACCTGATAATGGCATTTGTACAGATTCAAGCAGTTTATTTTTATCTTCCCTGATAGTTTCAAGTTCACCAGTCAAGTTATCATAATCTGCTTTATAATCAGCGGCTTCCTGCAATGCTCTTGCACGTTCTTGATTAGCACGTACCTTTTGATTAATGGCATCTACATTTTTAATTTGCTCCTCGAGTTCAGCCGTTGATTCATCTTCTAAATCTTTCGCTGCAGTAGTTGCAATATCATAATCTTCAGCTAATTGAGCTTGCTTAGCTTGCAGTTCTTCAAGCTTCTTTTGCGTTTCATCAACCAAGTTGTTAATGGTGACCATTTGAGCTTGAATGGCCGACACATTATTCCGCTTCTTTTGATTTTCCGCATTCTTTAATAAGATGGCTTGTTGTTGTTGGATAAGTTCTGATGCGCTAATTGGTTCAAGTGGCACATCATCATAGCCAACTAACTCTTTAGCGTACTTATCTTTTTGATTTGCAATTTGACCAATAGAATGACGTTTTGCGTACACCTCTTGGTGTTTACCTTCGAGTTTATTTAATTCGTCTTCTACGCCCAATAATTTTAAAAGTTCATTTGCCTTTTCCTTATCACTCATTTCCATGAACTTAGGAAGGTCTAAGGCTAATTGGCCAATGAAACCATCTAAAATACGTTGACCAGATTTTTTACCTTCTGGATCTACGACTTTTAATGTGCTGCTATTACCACTACGTGTAACCACTAACCCATTAGAGAGTTTTACTTCTAATTTAGGTGGGTTGTAGCTCCCATCACGCACCGCACTAGATGGTTCAAACTTTGCACCGCCTAGTGTCCAAGCAATGGCATCAAGAATAGATGTTTTCCCTTGTCCATTCTTTCCACCAATAATGGTTAATCCATTAAGTGATGGTTCATAAGACACAGCTTTAACACGTTTTACATTTTCTAATTCAAATGAATTAATTTTGATTGATTCTCCCATGCATTTGCTCCTTATTCTTGAGTACCAGCCAATAACAAGTAATTGGTTAATTCAGATTTAATTGAATCGGTTTCAGATTTGATAGCTTCTTTAATATAACGATTCATGATTGGACAAGATAACTTGAATGATAATTTATCCCCTTCGTTTTTAGGTTTAATGATGTCTAATTGCACTTCAACTTTTTGAGTGAATTGGCTTTCATTAAGAATGACCATGTTTACGAAGATAAAGCGAGGCATCTTTAAAGTACCTTCCGCTTCTTTTACTTTGATGCTCATAACATAGTTGTCATCATCAGTTCTAGTAAAATCGCCTTCCGTTTGTGTTACGTATTTGAAGTTTCTAACAGCAATTAAAAGCTTTTCGTAATCTTCGATTTCATGTTCATGAATTCGGAGTAAATCAAGCATTTCTTTTTGTGTTAAATTTAGACCAAAGATGGAATCCCATTCTTTAAACTGTTCGCTTTTTTGAAATGCGTATACGATTTTGTCTTGCGTACGATCTGTTACGGTACAGTCTGTTACGGCCACAACTTTTCTATCTGAATATGTAATAACAGATGTTTTAGGGTCTCCCTTAGCTTTTACACCTTTAACAAATGATTCAGCACTACTAATTTCATATCTAAATCCGTGATATTGGAATATGTCATTGGCTTCACCACGACGAATAATAACTTCACCATTTGCTGCTTGTACATTTAAGTTAAATTTTTCTTCCATTGTGTTAACCTCTCTTTTCTGTTGTTGAATTAAATGTTAGAACTTCCAATTCTGGCTTTTCGTTGACATCGACTTTTACAGTGAAGTCATCCGCATAAGAACCAATAGCACGACGTGAGATAGCTGGTAATGTTGATTTAATATTGTAACCAAGTTCTACGATGGTATCAGTATCTGGAACTCGTAACATTTCAATGTTGATGGTAATTTTAGCTTTCTGACCTTTTGAGATTTTTCGTAATGCATCTTTGTACATTTCCTCAAATTCAGCTTCTAACTTTCCATCACAAATATTTGTTAGATTTAAAACTTGTTGTTTTTCATTCATTTGTTTTCTCCTTTTCAAATATATTAAGTAACTCATTTAAAAGAGCCATTCCTTTTCGTTTTTCACACATATCTTTTTCGGCTTCTAAAAATGCTACAAATTGCGTAGTATTAAGATTTTTATGTCCAAAGTTATGAGCAGCTGCAGCCAAAAGGGTGGTAACTTCTAGTACTCCGTCATTAAATTCATCTTTATTTAAGATAAATTCCATATCATGACCGCCATTTTCTTTAGGTGTTAATATGATTTCGATTTTTTTTGCATTTTTTTCCTCCATGGTATAATTACTTTAGGTATAATTTGCCTACGCCCGCTAGTCTTTCCAATTGCTATTAGCGGGCGTTTTCTTTTTCATATACATCGGCACACACCCAAACAAGTCCGCCTGTAATGATTTGCAATAAGAATTGAACAAACCCAATTCTATCGATTTCTAGGCTTCCCATGGATCCAATAATCCATATGAACGCCGCCCATTTTAAAGCAGTAATCATAATTTCAACTCCCCTCCTACCATAACCAGTAAATCACTGGTTATTTTTCTTATAGCATTTTTGAGTTTTTTGTTTTCTTCAAACAAGCTATCACGTTCCATTTTTAACTTCCTGTATTGCAGTGGACTGTATTCATCTACAATCCCTACTAGCGCCTCAACTTCTTTCTTATTAAATCGGACGCCCGGAAGTCCTTTTACTTCGCGTAATATGCCCCGTTCTCTTAAATTGTTGACGCTGCTTTCACTGCATTGGAGCAATTTAGCGACGTCTTTTATTGTATAAACTGCAGGATCCATTTCTATTCATCCACATAAATATAACGTGAATCTTTGACTGGAGTATCACTATTATCTGTTTCATTAAGAACTGTACAAGAATTATAGATAGCTAAATCAAAACTACTACCAGTTAACTTATTTTGCTTTCTTAAAGCTTGTGTAATTGCTTTAACATGTGGTAAAAGAGTATCTTCAAAGTCGAATGGCGCTTCTTCAACTGGAGCATTCACTTCTTTTAAATCCGGATATTTTTCATCTAGTACTTCATACTGTCTGATTAGCTCTGGAAGTATCTGTGGTGTAGCTCCTGTTTCCATAATGTACAGAATGTGCTTTTTTAATCGTTTTTTAATATCTTGCATAATGTGCCTCCATTTTTGCCATTCTATCTGCCTCACGACATTCTCTGATTTTGCCGTGGATAGATTTCTTATAAAGTTTGCTTGTATGTCGCTTTGCGAAATAATCTTTAATGATCTTTCGCCAATATTGTGCATACTCAGCATTTCGGCCAGCCCAACCGAATACAGTTGGTGTGTTTCCATAGACAGCATTGGCTACTAACAGGTCTTTTTGATTTTGTACTAGCATGTTTCATCTCCTTTGCATTACCTTTTAAATATTATTGATGTGATTTTAAATCACTATACTTTTTAAAAAAAATAGACTTAACCTCAAGGTTTGATAAATGTAAGATTTCTGTTAATTTTGCAATTTCAGATGCCGTAAATTCGGTTACTCCATTGATTTTATTGTATAGTGTGTATCTCGTAATATTAAGCTGATTTGCTATCCACGAAATACGAAATCCTTTTTCAATAATCACGTCTTTTAAACTCTTCATCTATTCACCCCCTTTTGTAACGTGATTTTTAATCACATCTATAATATACCCCAAGGGTGATTATGTGTCAACAATAAATTACAAAAATGTTGATTTTTTTTCACATATATAATATATTTACTTTGTAAGGGGCATTAAAAAGAAAGGTAAAACCTATGAAACTATATGCCAATATCAAAGCTCTACGAGAAAAATTAGAATTATCGCAAGAAGAATTAGCTCGTAAAGTAGGATATAAAGATAGAACAAGCATTGCTAAAATTGAAGCTGGAAAAATTGATATACCACAATCTAAAATTTATGCATTTGCAGAGGCCTTGCATGTTTCTCCAGAAGAGTTAATGGGCTTAAATAATGATTCATATTACATAGATCCTGAAGTGGCGGAATACGCCAATAAATTAAAAGACAATCCAGATATGCGATTGCTGTTTGATGCAGCTGAGGATATGTCAAAAGATGATATTGATTTTGTAGTTAATTTAATTGAGGGGTTAAAGAAACGCGAGGGGAAATAAAATGAATAAGAAACAGATAGCCTTATTTATAGTATTGATTATTGCTATTATTGCACAAAGTATTTATATTGTTACACTCACGCAAAGAGTTGATAATCTTTCCAATGCAGTTTCTAATATTTCTTTTAATAATGATTCAGATAAGTTATCTAAACGTATAGACGAGATAGAAAGTAAAATAGCATCATTCAGTGATGATTTACATTCTCTAAGTAATAATATTGATGATAATACAGCTGAAATAGTATCTATAAAACGACAACTATCTGATGTTGTTTATAAAATTAATAGTTTAATTAGTGATATAAACTTATATATTTTGTCACGATGACTAATTCTATTGGGGAGGGGTATGGTTATGTCTATTAACTTGATCTATACGCAATTAAAGAAAACACAAACAGCAGTAGTACGCCTTAACGAAGATGGCAGTCATTCTATACTGGTTAATTTAAATAAGCCTTTTGATGCTCAACGAGTTAGTGTGCTACACGAATTAGGACATATTAAACACGATGACTTTCATTCTGAAAAACATATTAATTTAATAGAACGGATTGCTCATGATAGAGAATTAGATGAAGATATCGATGAGGAATTCTTTTATCACGTGGTTAATAGCAAGGACGTGTAACTATGCAATGCAATATGACGGTTCGCAAAAAAGATGGAAATTACCAAATAATTGTCAGCTATAAAGACGGTATAAAATGGAAGCAAAAATCCAAACAGGGTTTTGCTACTCAAAGAGAAGCAAAACTTTATGGGCAAAAAATTATTGAGGAATTAAAAAAGACTGTCACCAATCCGCTTGATGACAGTCTTAAAAATATTACATTTATTGAATTGTGTGAATTGTATATGCGGGAAAAGATTGGTATATCAGAAAATACAAAATTAGTATATCAATATATCATTAAAAATCTATCTGTATTGCATCAAAAACGTGTTAGAGATATATCACATCAGATAATATTCAAAACGCTCTCTGACATTGAATTTGCCAATCGTACAAAGAATATGCACATCACTTTCCTAAAGTCTATTTTTAATTTCGCTATTAAACCATATCGAATTATACGATCTAACCCTGTAGCAGATATTAAACGTTTTACAACTAAAACATATAAATCATTAACAACTTTTACCATGAATGAAATGGATTTATTGTTAAAAACATATATAGATAATAAAAAGCTATATACCCTACTATGCATTGCTCGATATACAGGGGCTAGATATGGAGAAATTTTAGCCCTAACATGGCTTGATATAGACTTGGCTTATAATACCATTCGAATTAACAAACAATGGTCTAGGACGTCAAATAACACATTCGGAGTAAAGGAACCGAAAACAAGAAATAGTATTCGAACTCTTCCTATTCCACCTATTCTATCCAATATATTATTAGAGTATAAATCAATCTCTAATACCGAGCGATTATTTAATATTAATACTAGCAGTACTGGTAATGTTAATTATGCTATTAGAACGATAGTTCCCAATAAAACTATCCATGCATTTCGTCACACCTATGCAACAACACTTCTTGCGAATGGTGTTGATATTAAAACAGTAGCAAGTTTACTTGGTGACAATATCAATACTGTAATGAATGTCTACGTCCACTATTCAGATGAGATGCGCAAGAACGCTGCACAGGATGTATCAAAAATTTTTGGATGAATTTTTGACGAATTTGTGACGAAATAAAAATAAACCTTATAATATCAAGGCTTATTGGCTTAAATCTCATATCTAACTTATTATAACGAAAAAGCCTTGAATAGTCAAAGAATTCAAGGCATTTCAAGATTATTTATAATATTATTTTGGCAAAAAAGGTGGATGACTATTTTAAGTCATCCACCTTAATATAATAATCGGCTGATTTAAAGTAGAAAGGAGTTAGGATTAAGTTCAGCCGACATTATATATTATTGAAGTTCTGGCTCGATCAAACCATAGAAACCATCATGTCTACGATATACAACGTTCATCGATTCAGTTTCAGCATTGAAGAACATAAAGAAATCATGACCAATAAGATTCATTTGTAAAATCGCTTCCTCAACATCCATAGGACGCACAACAAAATGTTTGCGTTTTACAACTTCAATAGTTTCTTCTTCCACAGGAGTTGCCAAAGTTTCAGGATGGAAAGCTTCTTGTTTTTTGAAACGTTTAGCCAAACGAGTTTTATATTTATGGATTTGGCGAACAATTTTATCTACTACTAAATCAATAGCTGCATACATATCATCGTTGGTTTCCACACCACGAAGAACGATTTTATCAACAAAGCATGTAAGTTCAATTGTAGATTTATCTTTTACAACGGATAAAACCGCTTGTGCATTTAACTCATCATCGAAGTAACGAGTCAATTTACTCAATCTTTTTTCGATATATGCTCTTAAGGCATCTGTTACTTCAATGTTTTTTCCTCTAATTGCTACTTTCATAAGTCAACACCCTTTCTAAAAATCATCCACGAGATGCGAGTGTGTGGTATTATATAACCTTATCTCTCGTGTTATATTTAGTATTTCTACATCCAACTGTAAAACTCCTTCTTTTTTATCTAAAAATCTTATATTTTTTGTAGAATTATGTATAAAATGTATATAGAAAATCAAAAACCCTGATAGTATATACTATCAGGGTCCAATTATATATTGTTTTTATAATTTTTTTGGTATGTAGTTACGCTTTAACAACGTTAGCGGCTTGAGGTCCACGGTTTCCATCAACAATCTCAAATTCTACATTTTGACCTTCAGTCAAAGATTTGAAACCTTCGTCTTGGATTGCAGAGTAGTGTACAAATACATCGCTACCGTCTTCACGTTCAATAAAACCATAACCTTTTTCTGCGCTGAACCATTTTACTTTACCTAACATGGTAACATCCTCCTAAAAATATATATATTGTCTTGCTGTCTTGCTCTATATGTGTATCATAACACAGCATGTATAAAATATCAAACAACAATATTTACATTTTTAATGAATATACAAACACTAGAAATAAGAATATCATTTGCTGTAAATCTCAACAATCCCTATATCTATACATGTTATAAATAATTATATACACCCTATAAATTAATTGTATATTTTTATAATCATAAAAATATGTGAATTAAAAATTATTATTTTAAAAAATGACTGTA
>OBVM01000101.1_pt1 | contig 64783 bp, 38 predicted proteins | sample 1476051 | NCBI WGS metagenome assembly OBVM01 (sample SAMEA2579986, study PRJEB22360) | human gut metagenome | biome: human gut; feature: human-associated habitat; material: faeces | place: Denmark | collected 2008/2010
GTCAGGCTTGTTGGAAAGGGGGGGGCGCCAGCCGCTATCTACGGTTCACGTGCCGCCAATGGGGTCGTTTTGATTACTACCAAGAAAGGAAAGTCCGGTAAGCCCGTCATTCAGATAGACGGTTCGTTCGCTTTCCAGAAAACGACTAATATTCCGGAGTTCCTCAATGCATCGGAATGGAGAGAGTTTGCCAATATGGTGGCAGATAACAGTGGCTTGCCTCATGCACCGGAGAATGACAATCCCACCAATCCGAACCTGAATACCGACTGGTCAGAAGAATGGATACAGTTTGCTCCGGTATGGAATCTGAATGCCAGTATCGCAGGGGGTGGGGACAACTCTACTTTCAGCACAAGCCTTGGTTATCTTGACCAAACCGGTATGACGATTTATTCGGATTATAAACGTTATAACTTCCGCCTGAATACCTCTTATAAAAAAGGACGTTTCTCATTTTCCGAAACTCTCGGACTGACGCATAAGGATAAAACTCCTACAACAGCTTTCAACATAGCTTTACCAACGTTACCTATTTATGATGAACAAGGACGGTTTACCTCTGGTGGCCCTGATTATTACATCAACCCCGAAGATGGCAAGGCGCAGAATAAGATAGCCCCGTTACATTATACAGACCAGTTTAATAAAGTGACGGATTTAATCGGCTCTTTAAATGCCCAACTGGATATTTGGGGCGGCTTAAAATACAAATTATCGTTAAGTGGAAATTATAGCAATAAGCATAATTACACCCATACCCCCGAGTTCTATACAAAGTGGAACTCGGATGGAACTCCCGATAAAGATTATGGCAACACACGTAACAGTGTATCGGAAACAAGAGGTGAAGAGTTCACTTATACGATTGATAACTTGCTGACTTACAACAAGACATTCAACCGTCACTCAATAGACGCTTTATTAGGAACAAGCTGGATGAGAGAATACTATCGTTACATGACCAACTCTACCATTAACGATTTGGGAGGAACGGATATTACCGGATTCCAAAATGAAGATGGTAAGATTTCGGCAGGAGACAGTAATGCGGCATTGCTCTCTTTCTTCGCCCGTGTGAACTACGATTATGATAATAAATATCTGCTATCCTTGAGTATCCGCCGGGATGAATCTTCCAAATTCCATAAAGACAATAGAGTAGGTTACTTCCCCTCTGTCTCCGCCGGATGGAATGTGCACCAGGAAAAATGGTTCCAAAATCCTGTAATGAGCAAATTGAAGATCAGGGCTAGCTACGGTGAGTTGGGTGCCAACTTCCTCAATCCTTATAATTTTGACGCGATAGCTTATGGACCTATTCCTTACACAGTAGGCGGTGAACGTTATGTGACAGGACGCGCAGCCTATCTGAAATCGAAAGACTTGAAATGGGAAACTGCCAAAACCACAGATATTGGTATCGAACTGGGCTTCTTCAACAACGACTTGACCTTGTCATTAGACTATTTCGTAAAAAAGAACGTAGATTTGTTGGCACAGATAGACTTGAACTTGTCTTCCGGGCAAATCTTTGAAATTAACAGTTCACGTGAAAAACCCTACGTTAATACAGCTTCCGTAAAAAACACAGGATGGGAGTTTATGATGAATTACAGGAAACAATTGACGAAAGACTTCCATATAGATGCAACATTCAATATCGCAACGTTGAAGAATAAAGTATTATCATTGGGAGAAAACGTGCAGCCGATTACTTCCGGAGCAATGTCCAGCTACTTTAACGATGCTCCCTCTATTACCATGCCGGGAGAAGCTATCGGTTCATTCTATGGCTATAAGATTGACGGTTTTGATGCAGAAGGAAATTTCATATTTGCGGATATGGACAAGAATGGAGTAGTCAATGCAAATGATAAAGTTATTCTGGGCAGCCCTATCCCTGACTTCACATACGGTTTGAACATCAACATGGAATACAAAGACTTTGATTTGACTCTCTTCTTCCAGGGAGTGCAGGGAAATGATATATTCAATCAGAAAAAGTACACCTATTATTTTGATTATTCCAATAATGTGGTCAAAGAGGCTATGAATGGATGGACGAAAACAAATAGAAATACAGGAATCCCTATTATGAAAACCCAAAACACAAGTGGCGGAAATTCCCTGCCGAGTGAATTTTATATTGAAGACGGTTCCTATTTACGTCTGAAAAATCTTCAGCTTGGTTATTCGTTACCTAAAAAGTGGTTGGAAGCAATCCGGTTTAACAAACTGCGTGTTTATGCAGGCGTACAAAATCTGTTTACGCTGACCAAATACTCCGGTTATGACCCGGAAGTCAGTTCAAATGTATTGTTCTCACGTGGCATTGACATCAGTTCATATCCTAATGCCCGGACATTCACTTTTGGTTTTAACGCTTCATTCTGATAACTAAAAATATGATTAATATGAAAAACTATAAGAAAGTATATGCCGCATTTATCTTGGCGGGCGGCTTGATATTACACGGATGCAACGGTATCTTTGATGACCTGGCAATTAATCCGAACCAGCCGAGTATGGGAGCTTATTTCACCAGTCCGTCCGCTGTAAATGACGCAGTGATGACCATGTACGGATATATGTCTACGCAACGCTGCCTAGGAGCTTCCGGCTCTAAGACAACGATAATCCGCTCTGACGAGGCATCGTCCAATTCGGATTATGGCAAACCGGGCATGTTTGGTGCCGACTTGAATGCCAGTTATTACACTATTGAGCAACCTTATACATTGATGTACACCACTGCTTCCCAAGCATCCTACATCATTGAAACCGCCCCGTCTGTCGATTTCAGCGGCAATGAGGAACTGCGGAACGCATACATGGGTGAAGCCTATTTCTGGAGGGCATTTGCGCATTATTACCTATTGATTAATTTCCGGAATATATCTCCCATCAGACAGATGCCACGCAATGGAGATGACTATGTCCGTCCTTTGGAAAAACCTGCTGCCGTATGGGATTTTATTCAAGAAGACCTGGCACACGCGAAAGAATTGTTGCCCGTGAAGGGATATTGGGACAGCAAGAATGCCGGTCGTGTGACAAAAGCTTCCGCAGCCGCCTTATTGGGAAAAGCTTACCTATACCGTAGTGGAATCGAGCAATATTATGGTGAAGACAAGACTACATTTTACAGTGAAGCTGCCAAAGAATTTGGTGATGTTATAGACGGAAAGTACGGAACTTATGACCTGACTAAAAATTATGCCGATAATTTTGATGTCGCTCATGAAAATAACGAAGAATCAATTCTTGAATTTCAATTCCTAGGCGATGTCGATAATGCAGGATTCAATCCGGGGCTTGCCACTTCCGGTTTGGCGTTCGATTCACGTGGACTGATGTTGCCGGGAGCGGGAGTAGGTTATGAAGGCGTAGTACATAACTGGCTTTATAACGCATTTGTGAATTCGGTAGACAAGGACGGCTATACGGATATCCGAATGTTCTCCACAATGATATTCAATGATTTGGATGCGAGCATTCATTTGAGAAATGATGCAGGCGGCAATCCGGTACGTCTGGAAGGTCCCGGCGGTTATAAATGGGAAGAACTTTATCCTGCAAAGAATGGAAAAGAAGGATTTGCTACCGTGTCCAATCCTTTGGCACATTCATTCAAAGCAGGTATAAGAAAAGGGATTGATTGTTCCATGCCTACACAAACGGAAGCAGACGGGACTCCTAAACTGGTCGGTGTAGGTGCAGGCGTTAAGGAGTATGTATATAATCAGCCCCGTGCCCATGGAGTGAATTGGCGCTATATCCGCTATGCCGATGTGTTGATGATGTATGCGGAAGCTATCGTTAGCGGTGGCACGCAAGCATCAAACATGACTCCCTTGCAGGCGGTAAATAAAGTACGCGGACGTGTCAACATGAGCGAACTCCCTTCGGTAACCATGACTGATATTCAGAATGAAAGAATCCTGGAATTTGCTTTGGAAGGGCATCGTTTCTATGATTTGCTCCGTTGGGGCAAGCTAGCCAGCCGTTTTACAGAGTTGCAGGAATCCGATCCTAACTTCAAGAAGTTCATATCGGCAGATGACTTTAAAGGATTCGTCACCAATAAGCACGAATGGTTGCCGATTCCTATCAATGAAGTGAATTCTAACCCTTATATCACAGAAAATAATCCGGGATATTAACTAAGAAAGAATTAGCATGATAAATTTGAAAAATATTGCGGTACTACTGTTCAGTTTGGTAGTACCGGGGCTCGCTATTGCCCAAACAGAAGTACTTTACAATGGCATACACCTGCCTGAACAATGGCCACCCCGCTATGCGGAACCACAAAAAGCACAAGATATGCCGATACCCTATCTTGAACAAAAGCCGGGAGTAATTCCTGTAAATGTAGGACGGCAACTATTTGTTGATTCTTTTCTGATTGCAGAAACTAATTTGAATAGAGTGATTCATACTCCCCGGTTCTACGAAAGGAATCCGGTACTCGGACCTGATAAGGAATGGGAAAAGACAACCGAAGGCGGACTCTACGCTGCACCCTTCAGTGATGGGATCTGGTATGACGAAAAAGACGGGAAGTTCAAAATGTGGTACTTGGCAGGTGCAGGTGTTCTTCACAAAGGAGACAATCAGACCTTTTATACCGGATATGCCGAATCGGAAGACGGCAAGTACTGGACAAAACCTGTACTGGATATTTGGAACCAAACCAATATTGTAGATACCTGCAATCGTGACGCAGCTACTATTTGGCTGGACAAACAGGAGAAAGACCCGTCCAAACGGTACAAGATGTTCAATGTCGAACGCCGCCCCACCGACCGCAGATGGCAATTTATTTTGAAATACTCATCGGACGGGATTCATTGGGGAGAGGGAGTCGCCCAGTCCGGTGATTTATACGACCGTTCATCCGCATTCTACAATCCGTTCCGTGATGTGTGGGCATTGAGTATGCGTTACGGGACAACAGTTTCTTCCCGCTCACGCAGTTATTTGGAAAATAAAGACCCGGAAATGGCAGTAAGTTTCGCACATCGTATCCGAAAAGGAGTACCTGATAAGAATATGGTCTACTGGTTTACTCCGAGCGATAAAGAGCCGCGTCATCCGGAGTTTCCGGAAGTAGAACCGGGTATTTACAATTTTGATGCCATTGCTTATGAAAGCATTATGTTAGGATTGTACAGTGTATGGCAGGGACCGGAAAATGGAGTTTGTGCCAAACTAGGTATTCAGAAAAAGAATGAAATCTTTCTAGGGTATAGCCGTGACGGCTTCCATTTCTATCGTCCTTCTTTCAAGCCTTTCATGGCAGTGAATGAGACGGAAGGAGCATGGAACTGGGGAAATATGCAGTCTATCAATGGAGTGCCTTTGATAGTAGGAGATTCACTTTATTTCTATTCTAGCGGACGCCAAAGGAACAAGATTATGTGGGATAGCTATACATCTACCGGACTGGCTACTTTGCGCAGAGATGGTTTTGTCTCCATGCATGGAGATAAGGACGGCTATCTGCTGACAGAGAAGGTTCGTTTTGACGGCAAACATCTTTTTATCAATGCAGATGTAAAAGGTAGCTTGGCTGTAGAAATTCTGGATGAAAATGGAAAGCCATTAGAAGGATTCACACGGAAAGACTGTGTACCGATGAAGAAAACAGATAAAACAAAATTGTTGGTTACATGGAAGAAACACCAGAATATAGCATCACTTATCGGGAAGGCTGTCCGTTTGAAGTTCTACCTGGATAACGCTGATATATATGCATTTTGGATTTCTCCGTGGCAAACGGGCGAAAGCCGTGGATATACAAGCGGCGGCGGACCGGGACTGTCAACCTGTGGCATAGATATTCCTGCAAACAAATAAAAGATAAATGACTATGAAACGTTTATTTTATACATTACTATTTTTCCTGCCTTGTATGCTGATAGCTTGCGGTGGCAGTGATGATACTCCGGATGGAGATAATAATCCCCCGGTAGTGGCTCCCCCTTGCGAAGAGCCGGTAGATTCACGGCTATTGTACAATGGTATTCGTCTGCCCGAACAGTGGCCGCCGGTACGTTCATCTTCGTCTGAACTGGAAAAAGGAATGTCACCTTTTTATCTGTCGGATAAACCTTCTGTTATTAATATCTCGGTAGGACGCCAGTTATTTGTAGACAATTTCCTGATAGAATCCACTAATCTGAAACGTACGTTCTATTATCCTGAATATTATTCAGGCAATCCGATACTGACACCAGAACAGGATTGGGAGAAAACTGGAACAAAAGGTGCGGCATTCGCCGCTCCTTTCAGCGACGGGGTATGGTATGACGAAAAGGAAGGAAAATACAAAATGTGGTACATGGCAGGTGGTGGCTCCTATGCAACTAGCGGAGCAGGAGTGACTTGTTATGCGGAATCAACGGACGGTATTCACTGGACAAAACCCACTCTTTCCGTTGTAGCCGGAACAAATATCGTTGACTATAACTCAGAACGTGACGCGTCTGTTATTTGGCTGGATAAACAGGAAAGTAATGCTTCGAAAAGATACAAGATGTTTTTAGTTGCCCGTGAATCCGGGAAATGGAGATACCATTACAAGACTTCCCCGGACGGCAAAGTCTGGCGTGCCGCAGTTCAATCGGAACCGATTGCCGACCGTTCAACAGTATATAAAAATCCTTTCAGAAACGTTTGGGTATATAGTATGCGGCATAATGTTCGGGTGGATGCGAATAAGCTGGTACGTGCGAGGGATTATAATGAAAACACCGATCCGGAAGCCGGAACAAAGAAAGCGGAAGCATTATTGAGTGCATTCTGGTTTGGTCCGTGGGCTAATGAGCAACACCATACAGACTATCCGAATATAGCGCCTGCGATATATAATCAGGATGCCACGCCTTATGAAAGCATTATGCTGGGATTCTTCTCCGTTTGGCAAGGGCCGGAAAATGATGTTTGTGCTTCGGACAACGTAATCAAGAGAAATCAAGTTATGGTAGGATATAGCCGTGACGGTTACAGTTGGTTCCGTGAGGATATGAATCCTTTCCATGCCGTAAATACGACCACCTCGGACGCATGGAATCAAGGTAACCTGCAATCCGTAGCCGGAGCACCGTTAATAGTAGGTGACAAACTCTATTTCTATCTGAGCGGTCATCGTTTGAGAGGCACTCAAGAGATTACCACTACCGGGCTTGCCATGCTTCGTCGCGATGGATTTGCATCTATGAAAGGAACAGGAGAGTTGCAAACTTCCTTACTGAAATTTGACGGTTCGTACTTCTTTGTCAATGCCAATGTCACGGGAGAAATGAAAGTGGAACTTTTAGATCCCAATAATAAAGTAATCGAAGGATTCTCAAAAGATGAGTGCAAAGCCTTTAAAGGGGATAATGTAAAAGCGAAGATAGAATGGACAGGCAACGCTTCATTAGCCTCTTTGAAGAACAAACAACTGAAAGTGAAATTCTATATTGATAACGGTGAAATATTTGCTTTTTGGATTTCTCCTTCTGCGAATGGAGAGAGTATGGGATACACCGCTGGCGGAGGTCCCGGGTTGAATATTTCCGGAATAGATAAAACCAATTAAAAAATGAATACTATGAACAGATTAGCTTATTTATTATCATTGATTTGTATTCTTGCATTTTCTTCTTGCGAAGAGGATAAAGTATATTATCACACTGCGGCAAAGGCAGACTTCACCATTGGTGAGAATATGTATGAACTGGGACAGACTGCTGTTTTTAAAGATGCTTCCATACCCGATGAAGGAAGCCGGATAGTAGCATGGTTATGGGAGTTTGGCGATGCAAAAAAATCCGTCTCGACGGAACAGAATCCAACTTTCGTTTATCCGTCGGACGGTACATTTACCATTAAACTGACGGTGACTGATGATAACGGCTTGAGCGCCACAGCTAAGAAGGACCTTACCATCTTAGACCCGGCTAAAGCAATCAATGTAATGTGGCAGAAAGAAATGGGCGGACCTATTGAAAGTACAGTCTCACCCGCATTGTCGGCTGACGGTAAAACGGTTTATATGATTACCGACCAGACTTCCACAGGAGCATTTGACGTGAAACTTTATGCTTATGATACAGAAAACGGAACACAGAAATGGGCATTTGACGTAACTGCCAATATGAATGAACTGAATCCGGGCGGAGGGGCAAGTATGGTATATGCAAGTCCGGCAGTAGGACCGAATGGAGATGTGTATATTGTGGTTCGTGATTTGAAGCCAGCTACTGCTGAACACCCCCGTGCTTTGTTTTTATTTGCTGTAGGAAGTAATGGTAGCAGAAAATGGGCATACAAAGCTGCCGATTCTAATTTGTATGCTGTCACTCCGGCTATTGATGCATCCGGTAATATTTACTTCGGACATAGAGGAAAGAAAATAATCGTATTAAGTCCTGCCGGTGATATAGTCAAAGAAATAGCTTTAGATGTAGAAGTGTTGTCCGGTATGTCTCTGTCCAAAGACGGAACTGTCTATTTCGGCTCTTCCAAGAATACGGGATATTTCGGTTATGATTTTGCTACCGGTACTCAAAAGTTTGTCTATCAGAAAGATTTGGGTGGTACAGCATTGAAAGGAAATTCTTATACGATAGGAGCGGATGGAACCATTTATACCATAGCCGAACTGACATCAGGTGGCGCTATCATAGCTCTGAATCCTGACGGAACGGAAAAATGGGTGTACAAGACTCCGGGAGCCATTGTCAACGGTGGTGTTGTGATTGGTACGGATGGAACGCTTTATGCCAACGGTGGAAATGCTGTTGCCGGTGAAGCTTCGGCAGGTGTTTTCGCTTTGAATTCGGACGGTTCTTTAAAATGGCATTATGCTACAACGGAGGACGTTAACAACTGCGTACCAATCATCGATAACAGAGGATATATCCATATCATCTCGAACAAAGCCGTCTATTATATAGTGAAACAAGACGGTAGTTTACTTGCATCCGCAGAGTTAGGCGTTAAATGTACTTCCAGTCCGGTAATGGATTCAAGAGGATATTTATATGTCGGCATTGAAGCTGTTGCAGGTGCATCTGATATGGTATGTATCTCATCTGGAGCTACTTCCTATGCGAACTCTGGATGGCCGATGAAAGGCCAGAATCCGCAACGGACAGGTTTGCAAAAGTAAGTAGTTTAAAATGTCGACGATTATGAAGAAATATTCTTTATTGGCAGTTTTCTTATTATTAATGTGCAATGTTTCGGTATGCGGGCAAACAGGACGTATCCTTTTTGTGGATACAACATTCATTGAGAAAACAAATCTGCAACGAATACATCATTCGCCCATCTATTATTCTGGCAATCCTGTTTTGAAAGCTGATAAAAAATGGGAATTGAATATAAATGGCGACCCTTATGCCGCTCCATTCAGCGGTGGCGTATGGTATGATGAAGAAGAACATAAATTCAAGATGTGGTATTCTGCCGGTGGCGGAAAGTTATTAGGACTCGTCACTTGCTATGCAGAGTCGTCCGACGGGAAAGTCTGGATAAAACCGGAGCTGGACGTTGTTCCGGGAACCAATATCGTAGATACATTAGAGCATGATTGCGTTTCCGTGTTGCTTGATAAATTTGAGAAAGACCGGACGAAGCGTTATAAAATGTTTGTTGTAGAATTTAATAATCGCTTCACAGTCAGCATGAAACTCAAATATTCTTCTGACGGAATCCATTGGAGTGAGCCGAAAGCTCTTTCGGGAGAATTGTACGACCGTTGTGCGGCTTATTACGACCCGTTTCGCAAGAAATATGTCCTGTCATTGAAAACCATAAATGGAGTGTATAGGCGTTCACGCAATTATTTGGAACATGAAGATCCGGAAATGCTGGTTAGCCTGGCACATAGGATATATGACAACAAGAGTGATAAGTTTATCCGTTATTGGTTTAATGCCGATGCCGATGACCCGCGTCATCCTCAATTTCCCGAACTGCGTCCACAGATATACAATCATGAAGCAATGCCGTATGAGGGCTGTATATTAGGCTACTTCACCGTTTGGCAGGGACCGGAGAACAATGTTTGTGACAGTCTGAACATTCAAAAAAGGAATGAAGTCCTGATAGGTTGGAGCAAAGACGGTTTTCATTGGAACCGGGAAAACAAGAAACCATTTCTTCCTGTCAGTGAGGACTTTCATGCATGGAATGCAGGCAATGTACAGTCTACTGCGGGTAGCCCTCTGATAGTCGGAGACTCTCTTTATTTTTATGTCAGTGGACGCTATAACAGCAAGCCGAAACATGATTCCAATTTTGCCACAGGACTTGCGATGCTTCGTCGTGATGGTTTTGTTTCGATGCGGGCAGGAAGAAAAGAAGGATATATAGAAATAAAAACTCAGATTCCGGCAAATGGAAACTATTTGTTTGTAAATGCAGATGTGAAGGGAACTTTAGCGGTAGAAGTGTTGGATGATAACGGTCAGCCAATGGAAGGATTTACAAAGAAAGACTGCATATCAATGAAAAAATCGGATAAAACGAAACAGATGATTTCATGGGAAAAACATCCAGGCGTAACATCACTGGTGGGGAAAACAGTCCGGTTGAAGTTTTATCTGAATCAGGCGGATATCTATGCATTTTGGATTTCGGCATGGCAAACAGGCGAAAGTGGTGGATATACCGGCGGTGGAGGACCGGGACTATCAGACGAGGGTATAGATACCCCCATGGATAAATTGAAAAATAACTAAATATATTAAACTTAAAAAAAGAAACTGTATTATGGAAAAGATTATAGGATTAATCAATGCTCCTTTTACTCCGTTTTATGAAAATGGAGAAGTAAATTATGAACCAATCGAAGCCTATGCAAAGCTACTTGTAAAAAATGGCTTGAAAGGTGTTTTCATCAACGGTTCTTCTGGAGAAGGGTATATGTTGACTGATGAAGAACGAATGAAGTTGGCAGAACGTTGGATGGAAGTTGCACCGGATGGTTTTAAGGTTATTGTACACGTGGGGAGTTGCTGCGTAAAGTCAAGCCGGATGCTGGCGGAACATGCCCAGAAAATCGGAGCTTGGGGAATTGGTGCAATGGCACCTCCTTTCCCGAAAATAGGACGAATAGAAGAATTGGTAAAGTACTGCGAAGAAATCGCTGCCGGAGCACCGAAGCTGCCCTTCTATTATTATCACATTCCTGCATTCAATGGAGCATTCTTATCGATGCTTGCTTTCCTGAAAGCTGTTGAAAACCGTATTCCCAATTTTACGGGAATCAAATATACCTTCGAAAGCCTGTATGAATACAATCAATGTCGTTTGTATAAAGACGGCAAGTTCGATATGCTTCACGGGCAGGATGAAACCATTCTTCCTTGTCTCGCAATGGGAGGGGCGCAAGGCGGAATCGGCGGAACGACCAACTATAACGGTATAAACCTGGTAGGTATCATTGATGCCTGGAAAGCCGGTGAATTGGAGCAAGCCCGTGAATTGCAAAACTTCTCTCAGGAAGTGATTAACGTAATCTGCCATTTCCGTGGGAATATTGTTGGTGGCAAACGTATCATGAAGCTTATCGGACTTGATTTGGGCGGCAACCGTACTCCTTTCCAAAACATGACCGCTGACGAAGAAAAACAAATGAAAGCGGAACTGGAAGAAATCCGTTTCTTCGAACGTTGCAATAAATTCTAACAGGAGGACGTATGAAGAATATTACTGACTATATACAACAATGGGCTAATACCTATAAGGATGATATGCAGAATAATATCATGCCCTTTTGGATAAAGTATGGACTGGATAGAGTGAATGGTGGTATATATACTTGTGTAGATCGCGACGGTGCATTAATGGATAGTACAAAATCCGTTTGGTTTCAGGGGCGTTTTGCATTTACTTGTTCCTATGCCTATAATCATATAGAAAAGAATCCGGCATGGTTGCAAGCCGCAAAAAGCACACTAGACTTTATAGAGAAGTATTGCTTTGATTCGGATGGGCGTATGTATTTTGAAGTGACAGCGGACGGTCGCCCTTTACGTAAGCGCCGTTATATTTTCTCCGAGTCATTTGCAGCCATAGCGATGTCCGAATATTCGATAGCGTCGGGGGATAAGACGTATGCGGTGAAGGCACTCGAACTGTTCAAACGTATGCAATATTTCCTGCAAACTCCCGGACTGCTTGCTCCCAAATATACAGATACGCTCCCCATGAAAGGACATTCCATCACCATGATATTGATAAACGTAGCTTCCCGAATCAGGGAAGCTATTCAAGACGAATGTCTGACACGGCAGATTGACGAGTCCATTAGCTGTCTGGAAAAAGATTTCCTACATCCGGAGTTCAAGGCATTATTGGAAACCGTAGGACCGAACGGAGAATTTATAGACTCCAATATGGGGCGTACCATCAATCCGGGGCATTGTATCGAAACAGCTTGGTTTTTGCTGGAAGAATCCAAGCTCCGGGGAAGGGATCAAAACATAAAAGAACTGGGGCTGAAGATTCTGGACTGGTCATGGGAGTGGGGCTGGGATAAAGAATTCGGCGGTATTATCAATTTCAAAGATTGCAGGAATCTTCCTTCGCAGGACTATGCGCAGGATATGAAATTCTGGTGGCCGCAAACAGAAGCAATTATCGCTACCCTGTATGCCTATCTGATGACGAAAGAAGAGAAATACCTGAAGATGCATCAACAAATCAGCGAGTGGACATATACACATTTCCCGGACAAAGAATACGGAGAGTGGTATGGCTATCTCCATCGGGATGGAACAGTCGCCCAGCCGGCAAAAGGAAATTTATTTAAAGGACCTTTTCATATCCCTCGCATGATGACAAAAGGATATATGCTTTGTGAGGAAATAATGTCTGAAATAAAAAAAGAAATAAGATGATTGTATCCAATTTACAAAATAGCCAACGGGTGGAGAAACTTCACCCGTTGTTCAAACAGCTTTTCGATTATGTGAAATCGCACGATCTGTTGCACGAGGAACTGGGAACTATCAGACTGGATGGTGATAATCTGATTGTCAATAATATCTATCCCGAATGTATTCCTGAAGGAAAGCGTTTATTAGAACTGCATCACGATTATATTGATGTGCACATATTGCTTGAAGGCAAAGAAACCATTGGCTGGAAAGCCTTGGAAGAATTAAAAGTGGAAAGGCAAGCTTATGATAAAAAGAGTGATTGTGCCCTATATGGTGACGTTCCTACTACTTTCATCAATCTCTTGCCCGGACAATTCGTCATTGTATATCCGGAGGACCCCCATGCTCCGGCTATCGGTAAAGGCTGGATACGCAAACTGATAGCTAAAGTAAAAGTCTAAGTAAACAGTCTCAAAAATCTTTTAAATACAACTACCATGAAAAATAAAAATATTTATCCATGGGTAGTGGTTGCGTTGCTTTGGGTAGTAGCGTTGCTCAACTACATGGATAGACAAATGCTTTCTACAATGCAGGAAGCAATGAAAATAGATATTGTAGAACTGACGAAGGCAGAAGCTTTCGGTGCATTAATGGCAGTCTTTCTTTGGATTTACGGCTTTATGAGCCCGGTTGCCGGAATTATTGCAGACAGGCTTAGTCGTAAATGGTTAATCGTCGGAAGCTTGTTTGTTTGGTCGGCTGTAACATTCCTGATGGGATATGCCACGACGTTTGAGCAATTATATGGTTTGCGTGCAGTGATGGGGATTAGTGAAGCATTGTATATTCCTTCCGCTCTGTCCTTGATAGCGGATTGGCATCGGGACAAATCACGCTCATTGGCAATTGGAGTTCACATGACCGGACTGTATGTCGGTCAGGCAATCGGTGGGTTTGGAGCTACGGCAGCCTCATAAAGCCGGGAATTGGGGGGTTTGGGGCCTCCGCCAGCCGCTGCATTTTCCTGGCAGAGCACTTTTCACTGGTTTGGCATTGTAGGTATTGCTTATTCTGTGGTTCTTATCTTTTTCCTGCATGAGAATCCTGTCCGAATGAAAATAGAAAAGGTTGTTGCTAATGGCATTAGCAAGGGGAATTCAATTGGAAAAGGGCTGTTACTGTTATTTTCAAATATTTCTTTTTGGGTGATATTATTTTATTTTGCGGCTCCAAGTTTACCGGGGTGGGCTACAAAGAACTGGTTGCCAACGCTATTTGCGGAGAATCTGGATATTCCGATGTCACAGGCAGGACCAATATCTACGATTACCATTGCTCTATCTTCATTTGTCGGAGTAATATTGGGAGGATTCTTGTCGGATAGATGGGTGCTGAAGAATATCCGCGGACGTGTCTACACAGGGGCAATCGGACTGGGGATGACTATCCCCGCACTGTTATTGTTAGGTTTCGGACACGGTTTCATTAGCGTAATAGGTGCAGGATTGTTGTTCGGCATCGGCTTTGGTATTTTCGATGCCAACAATATGCCTATTCTATGCCAGTTCGTTTCTGCTAAATATAGGGGGACGGCATATGGTATTATGAATATGACAGGAGTTTTTGCAGGAGCTGCAGTAACTCAATTATTGGGAAAATGGACGGACGGTGGAAGTCTGGGCGAAGGATTTGCTATGCTTAGTATTGTCGTTGCACTTGCATTAGGGCTACAAATCTACTTTTTAAGACCTAAAACGGATAATATGGAGTAATACAATGATAGTTATAGTTTGGGTTGTTATGAGTAATAAGAAGAAAAGAATATTAGTGTAAAGCTCATTTATTATCTCAAATGTATAGATATATTTGTGAATATTGCATTCGTACTATTCTTACTCTTAAACTGTTTTCTTTTTATTATACAGGATGCTGATAAACTCAATTTGCATTTTTAATAAATAATGAAACAGTTTATTATAAACGGGTCTTACATTTATAATAAACGATATTCGGGATAATTCACTAAGTAGGCACGAATATATTAAACAAAATGGGGTGAAATCCATGTAGATTCCACCCCATTTCTATTCTTTCAGACACATATTTATGTTTCTGTAAATTCTCTTTATGTCTTTATTTTTGTATATATCATATCTGTTGTCTGCTAATTGGTTATTGCAAATATACGAAATTAAAAGAGGAAAGTCAATAGCATTTTAAAATTTGATGTGATACAACACATGCCTGCACAACGGATGCTCACCAGGGACAAGCGGATGATCGAATTCCCTCACTCGTTCCATTCCTATTTTCTGCATTACACGTTCTGACCGTTGGTTGAGAAGGGAAGTAAAAGAAAAGAGTTCTTTTATATCCGTTTTATTGCGTGTATATTCCAAACAAGCTGTTGCAGCTTCAGGAGCATAACCCTGTCCCCAATATTCGTGTGCTAACCGCCAGCCTATTTCTATGCCCGGAGCAAAGTCTACATCAAATGCAATCTGATGTAGTCCGGTATAGCCCATAAAAGCATGATCTTCTTTTCGTTCTACAGCATACAAACCGAAGCCACAGGTTTGGAACTCATTTTGAATACGCTGATAAAAGGCAAATGATTCTTCCGATGACAATGAACTAAGAAAAAACTCCATCACATTCGGATCGGCATTCATACGGGCAAAAAACGGGATGTCTTCTTCTTTCCAGTCGCGGAGAATCAGACGAGGTGTTTCTATATACTTTTGCATAATAATGATAATAATGGAATGCAAAGATACAATTCTTTTTTCCTTGTTGGAGGTTATTCATTATTATAAGTATTAACTATTATTCATTGAATCCCCTCTTCACTTATGGTCAGTCTAGTCAGCAGCATGGTACGGATGTGTAAACCAGAAGCAGGAACCTATTCCTTCGGTCGAATCCACGCCAATTTCTCCTCCCATTTGGGAAACAATGCTTTTGCAGATAGAAAGTCCAAGTCCTGTACCCTGAACAAAGGTATTGAGCTTCACAAAACGTTCGAATATACTCTTTTGCTTTTCTTCCGGTATTCCCATTCCGGTGTCGCGCACATAGAATTTTATTTTCTGATGGGATACTTGTTCATATCCCAGGGTGATACAGCCTTGCTGGGTGAACTTTAATGCGTTATTTATAAAGTTACTGATAACTTGAGTGAATCTGTTTTTGTCAGTGTAGAGATAACATTCCGGCAGTGGTTCCTCAAAAATCAATTCAACACCTTTACTCACTTTCATACTCATTGATTTGATGATTTCAGCACACGTCTCATTTACATCCACATTGGTATATACAAAATTAAATGTTCCCGCTTCGATTTTCGAAAGATCGAGAATATCCGATATCAGTTGCAAGAGAAGTTCATTATTCTCTTGCACAATCTTGATATATTCCTGCCGTTCGTTTCTGCTGTCCGTTTCTGCCAGAAGACTGGAAAAACCGACAATAGCATTGAGAGGAGTACGGATCTCATGACTCATGTTAGCTAGGAAAGCCGACTTCAGACGATCCAGTTCTTCCGCTTTATCGCGGGCAATAATCAATTTCTGTTCAGTTTCTTTCAAAGGCGTGATGTCATAATTGATACACAACATCTCAATAATGCCGTCTTGCGGACGGTAATCCCTGACCATCACATTGATGCTGGTCCATGTATATTTGCCATTCTCCCTGCATACACGAACTTCTTTACGCAAACTGGTTGCCTTTCCCGTTTTCACTTCACCTACAAAGTTTTTCAGAACAGCCTGATCTTCAGGAACTACATGTGCATATACTCCAATAACCTGTGGCATGGGAGTACCTTCTTTTTCACCCAAATTCCTGTACCATGTATCTTGGGCATATCCGTCTCTTGTCAATACATTGAAATGAGCAAATCCTACCTTGGCATAATCACCGATTAGAAGAAACAGATTCTCAAACTCCTGTATCTTAGTGTATGCATTGGTCGTTTCCGTTGTATCTATATTGATAAACAGATAGTTGATAAATCGATTTTGAGAATCATAGAGAGCAGTAACCTTAGTAGTAAGATTAATAATCCCATTTCTCCGGCTATCTACATATTGATTTATTTTTGAGAAGTCATAATTGATGGAGAAGTTTACATCTTCTTTCGCTCTCAATCTCTCTTTAACCTCTAAAGGAATATTGGGATTGTCGAACAGATTAACTCCCAATGCTTCATTCTTGTCAGACAAGCCGAATATTTCAAGCTCTTTATCATTAATATCTACCAGATAACCGTCTTTGTCATAAAGTTCGACGCCTGCCGGAAGGTTCTTATAGATGTTTCTCAATATCTTCTCGCTGTTGTCCAAAGCAAGACGATCTTCTTTGGCTTGTAATTCCGACTTTCGCAATTCGATGCAAATACTGATAATATTAGCAAGAGAGGAGAAGCATTGATAATCCACATTGCTCCAGCTACGCTGCGTTCTTACCATATCAATTCCCATATAGCCCCATACCTCTTCTTTAGAGATTAGCGGAACTACCATCAGCGATTTGATATCCTGCATTTCCAATGTCTGACGATATTCCGCAGCTTCTTCGGGCATGTCGTCCAACGTGTTCAGAATGATAGCTCTTCTTTCGGCTATCTGATGGTTCCACCAGGTAGAAGGGTCCCAGGGAATATTGCTCAAGAATTCCTGTTCCTTGGATATTCCTTCGGCGGTAACCTCATAAGTGCAATCCTGGCGTTGTTCTTTTCTGTTTATTTCGAAGATATAGATACGATCGCCCAAAAACTGGTTGAGGAGATCTCCTAATGTCTTGTTAACCACTTGAGTGACATCATCACATTGCAGAAAAGCAAGCAATGAATATGAAATATTAGTTTGTTGGTAAAGCAGATTGCTCACTTGAAAGAAATCAATGTTTTCATTCGTAGTATCGATCGGTCTGTCAATATATTGCAGAAAGCCCGTCATATTCCTATATCCCTCTTTATCGGGCTTTTGGAAATTAATCTTAGAGTACACCCATATTTCCCCGTCTTTTGCCCGGATTGGGAACATTTGTTCGTATGTCTCCAGATAAGAAAGAGACATATATTCATTTTTAAGACGCAGCCGGTGATCTTCACGTATTCTTTGGTGAAATTCGGTGAAACTGATGCGGTTACTTTCAAGGCCGAGTAAGTCAACAATAAAGTCAGAGCAGATATATTCTTTATTTTTCAAATCTGACTCCCACCATCCCATTTTGGCCATTTGTGCTATCTGAACGTATTTTTCATAGTCATAATTTGTTTGTTCTTTCATATTGTTTGCTCTTGTTTTCTGTTTTATATTATAAGCTAGCCGGCAAAGATAAGCATAACTTTTAAATAATGAGGAATTTGCATATCACAGCAGGATGAAAGTGGAAATTTGGTGCTGAAAAGTGGAAAAAGAGACAAATGAGTACAAACAGGGGATTATTTCGTCTTTCTCTTAGTGAAGAAGTGAATTATATAATCTATAATATATATCAGAAGAATGAAAAATACCAGATTATTCATGTTTGCGGCATGCACACTTTTTTTGGCAGCGTGTGGCAGGCAAACCGTGAAGATTATGACTCCGCCGGATGCGTCAAATCGTGTTCTGTTTGGTGCGGAGCAGTTACAGACTACCTTGGATAAAGCCGGTTATCAGGTAATGATGCAACAGGGAGACACGACATTCTCCGATCCCGAAATCAAAACGATTCTCTTGACGGAAGTAAATGACACGACGCTCAAGAAAGAAGGTTTTCATATTTCGACGACGGGCAATCTGACCAGAGTGTCCGGCAGGGATGGGAGTGGTGTCATTTACGGATGCCGTGAACTGATTGACCGTGTGAATGATTCGGATGGTAAGTTGAACTTCCCGGAGGAACTGAAAGACGGTCCTGAAATGGTATTGCGTGGTGCATGTGTAGGATTACAGAAGATGACCTACCTGCCGGGACATGGTGTATACGAATATCCGTATACGCCGGAAAGTTTCCCCTGGTTTTATGATAAAGAACAGTGGATTAAATACTTGGATATGCTGGTTGCCAACCGCATGAATTCACTGTACCTTTGGAATGGCCATCCGTTTGCGTCATTGGTGAAACTGGAAGATTATCCGTTTGCACTGGAAGTAGATGAAGAAACTTTCAAAATGAACGAAGAAATGTTCTCTTTCCTCACAGAAGAAGCGGACAAACGCGGTATCTTTGTCATACAGATGTTTTATAATATCATTCTTTCCAAACCTTTTGCTGAACATTACGGACTGAAAACACAGGACCGTAACCGTCCCATTACTCCTCTGATTGCCGATTATACACGCAAGAGTATTGCCGCTTTCATTGAAAAGTATCCCAATGTAGGATTACTGGTTTGTCTGGGTGAAGCGATGTGTACAGTGGAGGACGATGTGGAATGGTTTACCAAAACAATAATTCCGGGAGTGAAAGACGGATTACAGGCATTGGGACGTACGGATGAACCGCCTCTTTTGTTGCGTGCGCACGACACGGACTGCAAACTGGTGATGGATGCTGCTTTGCCGCTCTATAAGAATCTTTATACGATGCATAAGTACAATGGTGAATCGTTGACTACCTACGAACCTCGTGGCCCCTGGTCGAAAATTCATACGGATTTGAGTTCGTTGGGTTCCATTCATATCAGTAACGTACATATCCTGGCAAATTTGGAACCGTTTCGCTGGGGTTCTCCAGATTTCGTACAAAAGGCGGTCACTGCCATGCACAATGTACACGGTGCCAATGCGTTACACCTTTATCCGCAGGCTTCATATTGGGATTGGCCTTATACGGCGGACAAATTACCGAACAATGAACGCGAATTCCAGTTGGATCGTGATTGGATCTGGTATCAGACCTGGGGACGCTATGCGTGGAACTGCCACCGCGACCGTACAGATGAAATGGGTTACTGGAACCATCAGTTGGGCAAGTTCTACGGAACCTCTGACGAAAACGCAAGTAATATCCGTGTAGCATACGAAGAAAGCGGGGAAATTGCTCCGAAGTTGTTACGTCGTTTCGGTATCACAGAGGGAAATCGCCAAACGTTATTACTGGGTATGTTTATGAGTCAGCTTGTCAATCCGTACAAATATACGATTTATCCGGGATTCTATGAAAGCTGCGGACCAGAAGGAGAGAAGCTGATAGAGTATGTAGAAAAAGAATGGAAAAAGCAACCTCATGTAGGTGAAATGCCTTTGGATATTGTTGCTCAAGTAATAGAACATGGAGATAAAGCAGTAGCGGCTATTGATAAAGCAGCAGGTTCCGTCTCTTCAAATAAGGATGAATTTGCACGTTTGCAGAATGATATGCATTGTTATCGTGAATTTGCGTATGCGTTCAACCTGAAAGTGAAAGCTGCCAAACTGGTATTGGATTATCAATGGGGAAAAGAGATTAAGAATCTTGAAGAAGCTATTCCTTTGATGGAACAAAGCCTAGAGCACTATCGCAAATTGGTGGAACTGACGGACGAACATTACTTGTATGCCAACAGTATGCAGACTGCCCAACGTCGTATTCCTATCGGTGGAGATGATGGAAAGAACAAGACATGGAAAGAACTGCTGGTACACTATGAGAAGGAATTGGAGAATTTCAAAGCCAACCTCGCTTTGTTGAAAGAAAAACAGAATGGAAACGCAGTGACTGAAACTGTCGAGATTGCTGCCTGGACTCCTGCAAACGTGAAACTGATCTCTAATTATCCGACAGTGAAAGTAGATGAGGGTATTTCTTTATTTGTGGATGTTCCAGGTAAGATAGAAGCAGTAGCTCCGGAATTGAAAGGAATGAAGGCGCTCCGCTTTAATGGAAATGAGCAGAGAGAGAAAGGCACAAGCATCACTTTCGAAACGGATGCTCCGGTGAAATTGTTAGTCGCTTATTTCAAAGACGACCAGAAAAAGTATGCAAAAGCTCCGAAACTGGAAATCGATGCGTCAGCCAATGATTACGGTCAGGCGGAACCTGTATTGACGAATGCTGTCCGTATCAATGGAATGCCTTTGGCAAATGTGCATGCATATAGTTTTCCGGCTGGAAAGCATACGTTGATGTTACCCAAAGGCTATCTGCAAGTGTTGGGATTCACGGCTGCAGAAACGAAAGTGCGTAATGCTGGGCTTGCCGGGGATGAAGAAACGATGGATTGGTTGTTTTATTAATGAGAATTTATATTTCACCACAGAGGACACGGAGGACACAGAGTTCTTCTCTCTCTTTTCCGCAAGTAAAACAGAGCGATACATACGATTATAAATACGTAAGACTCTTTGTTACTCTATAGTGGATAAAAATAATAAACCTCTGCGTCCTCCGTGTCCTCTGTGGTGAAATATTAAGTATTAAACGATTAGAAAAAGTATCATGAAGAAGTTATTGCTGGCAGTTTTTAGTATAGCCACCACTTTCTCTCTATATGCGCAACGGGAAGTTCCGCAAGAACGAATGGAGCAGATTTACGAGGAAGTAAAGACACCATACAAGTACGGGCTCGCAGTTGCCCCGGCAGACAATTATCATAAGATTGATTGTCCTACCGTTTTTCGCCAGGGAGACAAGTGGCTGATGACTTATGTGGTTTACAACGGTAAAGGTGGAACCGATGGTCGTGGTTACGAAACGTGGATAGCAGAAAGTGATAATTTGCTCGAATGGCGCACTTTGGGACGGGTTCTTTCTTATCGGGATGGAAAATGGGACTGCAATCAGCGTGGCGGATTTCCTGCATTGCCGGATATGGAATGGGGTGGAAGCTATGAGCTTCAGACTTATAAAGGTCGCCATTGGATGACTTATATCGGTGGTGAAGGAACGGGCTACGAAGCTGTAAAAGCTCCGCTTTATGTCGGACTGGCATGGACGAAAGGAGATATTTCTACGGCACATGAATGGGAATCTCTGGACAAACCAATTTTGAGCATCCATGATAAAGATGCCCAATGGTGGGAAAAACTGACTCAATATAAGAGTACCGTTTATTGGGATAAAGATAAAACATTGGGAGCTCCGTTTGTGATGTATTACAACGCGGGCGGGCGTCATCCGGAAACGGATTTAAAGGGCGAACGTATCGGCATTGCGCTTTCCAAAGATATGAAAACATGGAAACGCTACTCCGGAAATCCGGTCTTTGCGCATGAAGCAGATGGAACCATAACAGGAGATGCGCATATCCAAAAGATGGGAGATGTGTATGTGATGTTTTACTTCTCTGCTTTTGAACCTTCGCGTAAATATAAAGCATTCAATACATTTGCCGCCAGCTATGATTTGGTGAACTGGACCGACTGGAAAGGGGCCGACCTGATTATCCCCTCCAAGAACTACGATGAACTGTTTGCTCATAAGAGCTATGTGGTGAAACATGACGGAGTGGTTTATCATTTCTATTGTGCGGTAAACAACGCAGAGCAACGTGGCATTGCCATTGCTACCAGTAAGCCGATGGGACGTTCGGCTGTCCGTTTCCCGAAACCGGAAATCAAGAACCGCCGGCAGATCACTACATTGAATGAGGGTTGGAAAACCTGGATTACAGAGGCAACTCACTTGAAAGGTAATTTTATGATGCCTGCAAAAATAGTGAATATTCCTCATAATTGGGACGATTATTATGGATACCGTCAGTTGACACATGGAAACCTGCATAGAACAGCTATGTATGTGAAAGATTTCACGGCAGATGTAAAATCCGGGAAACGGTATTTCCTTCGTTTTGACGGAGTGGGTACATACGCCACCATTACAGTGAACGGAAAGAATTTCGGTCGCCACCCCATAGGGCGCACCACATTGACTTTGGATGTCACAGATGAATTAAAACAGGGAGTAAATCGCTTGGAAGTGAAAGCCGAGCATCCTGAAATGATCGCCGATATGCCTTGGGTATGCGGGGGATGTTCATCGGAATGGGGATTCAGTGAAGGTTCCCAGCCGTTAGGTATCTTCCGTCCTGTGGTATTGGAAGTTACAGATGAGATTCGCATAGAACCTTTCGGTGTACATATTTGGAATGACGAAAAAGCTGCTAACGTATTTGTTGAAACAGAGATAAAAAATTATAGTAAAACAACAGAAACGGTAGAGTTAGTCAATAAACTAAGCAATGCCGATGGAAAACAAGTTTTCCGTTTGGTTGAGAAAGTTACTTTAGCTCCGGGAGAAATGAAAGTGATTCGCCAGCAGGCTCCTGTTGAGAATCCTGTCTTGTGGAATACGGAAAATCCGTATCTCTATAAATTGGCTAGCATGATTAAGCGTGATACGAAGACGACGGATGAAATTTCGACACCCTTCGGTATTCGTACCATTAGCTGGCCGGTAAAACGAAACGATGGAGACGGACGTTTTTACCTGAATGGGAAGCCCGTGTTTATCAATGGAGTATGCGAGTATGAGCATCAGTTCGGACAAAGCCATGCGTTCAGTAATGAACAGGTTGCCGCAAGGGTAAAACAGATACGTGCAGCCGGTTTCAATGCGTTCCGGGATGCTCATCAGCCCCATCATCTCGATTATCAGAAGTACTGGGATGAAGAGGGGATCTTGTTTTGGACACAATTTTCCGCCCACGTGTGGTATGACACTCCGGAGTTTCGTGAGAACTTTAAAAAGTTGCTTCGCCAATGGGTGAAAGAACGTCGTAATTCTCCGTCAGTGGTGATGTGGGGATTGCAGAATGAAAGCACTTTGCCTCGTGAGTTTGCACAAGAGTGCAGTGACCTTATCCGGGAGATGGACCCGACTGCCAAGACAATGCGTGTCATAACAACCTGTAATGGTGGCGAGGGTACAGACTGGAATGTGATTCAAAATTGGAGTGGTACGTATGGAGGAGATGTGACGAAATACGGCCGTGAACTCTCTCAAGCGAATCAATTATTGAATGGGGAATATGGAGCGTGGAGAAGCATCGGTCTGCATACGGAACCAGGGGATTTTCAAGTGAACGGAGTGTGGAGTGAAGACCGCATGTGTCAGTTGATGGAAACTAAAATTCGTTTGGCAGAAAAGGCAAAAGATAGTGTTTGCGGACAATTCCAGTGGATATACAGCAGTCATGATAATCCCGGACGTCGTCAGCCAGATGAAGCGTATCGCAAAATAGATAAAGTAGGTCCGTTCAATTATAAAGGATTGGTTACTCCATGGGAAGAACCGTTGGATGTATATTATATGTATCGTGCCAACTATGTTCCGGCTGCAAAAGATCCGATGGTTTACCTGGTATCACATACATGGGCCAACCGTTTTGAAAAAGGACGTCGCCGTGCCACTATCGAGGCTTACAGCAATTGTGATTCTGTATTGCTATATAATGATCTGACAAATGAAAAGGCAACCTTCCTCGGACGTAAAAAGAACAACGGAACAGGCACTCATTTTATGTGGGAAAACCGGGATATTCGTTATAATGTGCTTCGTGCTGTAGGATATTATAAAGGTAAACCGGTAGCAGAAGACCTGATCCTATTGAATGGTCTGGAGCAAGCCCCTAACTTCAAACTTCTTTATCAGGATGATAAAAAGATATTGAAAGGAGAGGCAGGATATAATTATCTGTATCGTCTCAACTGTGGAGGGGATGATTATACAGATAGCTTCGGACAGCTCTGGTTGCAGGACAATACGAATTATTCCCGTTCATGGGCGGAGAATTTCAAGGATCTGAATCCTTATCTTGCCAGTCAACGTACCACCAATGATCCGATTCATGGCACTCGTGACTGGACGTTATTCCAACATTTCCGCTTCGGACGTCACCAACTGGAATATCGTTTCCCTGTGGCAGACGGAACATATCGTATTGAACTGTATTTCACAGAGCCGTGGCATGGTACGGGCGGAAGCGCTTCTACCGACTGTGAAGGACTGCGCATATTCGATGTTGCCGTGAATGATTCTGTTGTATTAGATGATTTGGATATTTGGGCTGAAAGTGGTCATGACGGAGTGTGTAAAAAGATAGTATATACCACAGTGAAAGGTGGAATGTTGAAAATTCATTTCCCGGAAGTGAAAGCAGGACAAGCCTTGATTTCAGGCATTGCTATTGCCAGCACAGATCAGGAACTGAAACCGAAGATATTCCCTGCATCCGGTTGGAGCTGGGAAAAGGCGGATAAAGAAGTGATGGAAAAGACTCCGAAAGAGTTGCTTCCGGAAGATAAAAATGCTCGTGTCAGTATATCATACGAAGCGGAAATGGCTGTACTGAAAGGCAAATTCCAAAAGAAAGAACATCGAAAACAGATCGGAGTGTTTTTTGGTAAAGGAAAAGGCAACAGCATTGAATGGAATGTTTCTACCGGGTTGGCACAAGTGTACGCGCTTCGCTTTAAATATATGAACACTACCGGAAAGCCAATACCTGTCTTGATGAAATTCATTGATTCAAAAGGAGTGGTATTGAAAGAGGACATATTGAACTTCCCGGAAACACCGGATAAATGGAAGATGATGAGCACCACTACCGGAACCTTTATCAATGCCGGACATTACAAAGTATTACTTTCGGCAGAAAATATGGACGGTCTGGCATTCGATGCATTGGATGTTCAATAAGTTTTTTAGAAAAACACACATATAAACAGAAAAATAAAAGCGGGACATTAAGAAGTTTGAATATACTTCCGGTGTCCTGCTTTTCATATTTTGATACTTTCTTATAAATAAAATATAGATGTTATTTTTTTAAGATTCGATGTTCTGATTTTAATTATTCGAGGGAGAAACTTCAAATAATCCCTATATTTGAAATCAAAAACAAAATAACACAATGGAGAGTGATTTACCTAATTTTGATTTGCCGTCTGATTATATTGTTGGAGAAGGGTATGGGATAAATTTATTAAAAAGGTATAAAAACTTTCCTTGCAGGGTAAAAGCCGGTTTTTTCATTCTTTGTGTAAAAGGGATAATGCAAACGACAATCAATGGGAATCTTCAAAATATTGGTGAAAATGATTTGATAACCTTACCGCCCGGATATTTTATGGAAATTCTTGATTTTTCACCGGATATTCATATCTATTATGCCGGGTTCTCATCCGAATTCATAGAGGGTATAAATCTAATGAAGTCTACAGAACATCTTCTCCCTATAATTATGGAAAATCCGATAATAAGATTATCTCCATTGCAGGCTTGCAGTTATAAAATGTTCTATGAATCGTCAATTCTTTCGTATGCTTCTCCAAAAACATTGGCAAACAAGGAAATAGTAAAGGCGGTTCTTACCATGTTCCTTCAGGGAGCCACTGAAATTTATAAAATGCAAAATAACTTGTATTTATCTTCCCAGTCAAGAAAGTACGAGATTTATCAGGATTTTTTGCAATTGGTCATGAAATATTATACTAGTCATCACGGAACCTCTTTTTATGCCGAACATCTAGGGCTTAGTTTGCCGCATTTCTGTTCAACAATAAAAAAGGTTGCAGGCAACACTCCTTTGGAAGTCATAGCTTCCATCATTCTGATGGATGCCAAATCCCGGCTGAAGTCAACCAATGAGCCGGTGAAGAATATTGCCTTATCTTTGGGATTTAATAATATCTCTTTCTTCAATAAGTTTTTTAAGCAACATACGGGTGTTACCCCACAGGAATACAGAGGACATTAAGCTTCCACCGGCTGTTTTTCGAGTGGTAATGTAACGGTAAAACGGCTGCCTCTTCCTACTTCCGATACAACAGAAATACTCCCTTGCAGATGTTCTACAATCGTTTTGCAGATAGAGAGTCCCAACCCCGTACCCTGCTTGAAAGTATTGACTTTATAAAAACGGTCGAATATTTCTTTCTGGCATTCTTGGGGAATACCTTCCCCCGTATCCTCCACAAACAGACAAACTGAATCGTCATTTTCCGGATTAACCATAAAACCGAAATGAATATATCCTTCTTCTGTAAATTTCCGGGCATTATTTATGAAATTGCATATTACTTGTTTCAAGCGTGTAGCGTCAGTAGTTATGTAAATATCATCATCCGGCAAGACTGCTTTTATTTCGATTTCCGGCACATTTTTCACGACCTGCTCTTTCTCTATATCCTTCATTATGGATTTGAGGGAGTAATTGGAATAAGTAAACTTGATAGTGTTTGATTCAATCTTGGACAAATCAAGTATATCGTCAATCAATCGTACTAAATGTTCGCTATTGATGCTGATTAGTCGCACGAAATCGGCACGTTCCTCTTCACTTAACTCATCATAAGTAGAACCTATAACATCAGAAAAGCCGACTATTGCATTCAGCGGCGTACGGATTTCATGACTCATATTGGCTAAAAATGCCATTTTAAGACGATCGCTTTCTTCTGCTTTTTTACGTGCCTCGATTAAGGTGTTTTCTATGTCTTTATATTCCTGAATACTCAAGCAGATTCCCACTAACCGATAGGGATGACCGGATATGTTTGCAATATAAGTTGACTGCCCTTCAAACCATTCCCAAGTACCATCCCCCCGGCGCAAACGGAATGGAACTGTTTTGTCAAAAGTTGTATTACCACTAAGTTGTACAACAAAGGCGTCAGCCATAGTTTGCCGATCGTCCGGATGAATCATATTCACATATTCCTCCATTGTCAAAGTATTATTCTCTCCGGCTGGAATACCTAAATGTTCAAAATAACGATCGTCAAGAGTAAATTCACTACGGCTTATGTCATAATACCAGGGATATATCTTAGTTCTTTGCAAGGCTGTATTTAATATATATTCTTGTGTCAGTTCCACAGTAATATTACGGAAAAAGAACAAGATGTTTTTTTCGCCCTCTTCATTTTCCATTGTAGCAAATTCTCCTCTTATCGGGAATTGTGTATAGTCAACTTGTTCCTGCATAAATGTATGTTCAGGCAGCGAGTATACTTTTTTGCCCTGACGGATTTCTTCCAAAATGGTCGAGAGTATATCTTCTTTCTTATTTAACAGCTTGAATATCTTGTTGGTCGGAAGAGGCATCATCGCATTGATTGACGAATGTACATGAAGTTCCGTAAAAGCTTGCTGATTCAGTTGTATGACTTCTCTATTTATATCCAATATGATAACTCCGTCAGGTAGGATATTCAGCAAATCATCATTGTAGAGTGTTTGTCCGTTCGCTTCCATATTTTGTTATTTTTCGTTCAATGTACAAGATAATAATTAAATTCATAACAAAGAAAGCCATTTTACTGAAGAAAACATTATTTCAACAAACCTTTTGTACCTGTTTATACAGCTATTTTAATTTGCAACACATTGAATGTTAATACGATATTCCTTTTTTAAGATTCGATACTCATTTATTAAGCCTCACTCCGTTTATTTGCCAGTCATTTTTTTCTGTTCCTTCAGTGAAATTGAATGATTGCACAGAAGAAGACAACGGTTCGAATGTGAGTGAAAATTCTGCTTCGCCGCTTTCAGGCAAATAAAAGTGCTCACCGGGTTTAATCCCATCTGCTTTCTTTAAGGTATACGTTTCACCTTTCTCATCTACCAATCTACAATTCGGGCTGACTCGTATCCAGTATTTGGGAATATAATAAGCGTTGAAATGTACGATGGTAGCGGTGTCTGTCAGTACCACTTGCTTGACTTCAAGAATATCGGTATTGGTTGATTCCGACACCGGATAGTTAACGACTTTTGTATTTCCTTGCCATGTAATACTCATTTCATGTTTGACAGCATCCAGATACCTGCGCATTTTTAGTTTCAAACTACCTTTGCCATAACCCGACCACATTTTCATGATTTTGCCTTCGGGAGAGATAAGGACATAGTTGGGAATACCTCGAACTCCATATTTAGCGTATAATCCGGCTGTTTGTTTTAAGTCACTTAAATTCTGCCAGGTCATTTCATGTTTTGCCGAAGCTGCCTTTCACCTGCTTTTCGTATCGGAGCTTAGACTAATGATAGTAAGACGCTCTTTATATTGTTCTTGAATCTCTTTCATCTCTGGTAAAGCCATAATGCAAGGACCGCAACCGCTACTCCAGAAATCAAGCAATATATATTTTCCATTGAAATCAGTCAGATGATGAATCTTTCCATCCAAATCGAAAAGTTCGGTATCTGCCATTTTATCTCCCTCTTTCACAACTGTAGGCGGGAAAAGATTAACTGCAATTTCCTGTCCTGTTATAGAAGTTTTTTGTGCTTCATTCATTCTATTATACAAAGCCAGTGTTTCATCTTTATAAGAGAAATTTGGATTGTACTTCACCGACATGCTCAATTTATATAGCCTGTCCATCCAAATGTTTGATACAGGAAGTTCCTGCATCAGTTTCATTTCACGTTTGCTGATTAAAGCTGAAATACTGTCTTCTTTCGCACGTAGAGCCTTCCGTTCGGCTTCCGGGGCAGAACGCAGACTTCTTGCTTTGATAGACAAACGTTGATACTCATCCCATAAATCGTGTGAATCTTCAATAAACCTATTATATTCTATTTGTTCCTTTACAGGGCTGTCTACTGTCCACGTATGTATCAAGGTATTCGTTCCGGTTACTTTGATTCTTGCATTAGGAGTCGCATAAATCTCCAGCGACATGGAAGGAAAATCATCATTACGGGTACACATTAGAGATAATTTGTCTAAACCATCTTCTCCGGCATTTCGTTTGAAGAAGAAAGTACCGTTTTGTATGGTATCCATGGCTACTGTACTTCCTACATTTCCGTCAAGTAGAAAAAGAGAAACAAGAGTTCCATCCTTTACACCTTCCACTTTACCTTCAATCGTATACTCGTGCTGTGCTTGTGAAACGAGACTGCCAAATAAAAAGAGGCTGCTAAATAGTAGTTTTTTCATCATCATAATATTAGAAGTAATTATACGCCACAAGGTAAAGCTTTTCTTTATAGAGTGTTACTCCTTTTATTGTTCTTTAATATTTCTGTAAAAGAAAGGGGTACAAAATGCCCTTTCGTTCGTCTACTTGATATGAAGAAAAAAGAACGAATGAAAATATATACTTTACTGCTTGGCGCATTGTTTGTAAGTCCTACACAGGCACAAACAATGCATGATTGGGAGAATCATCATGTTCTCCAGATCAACCGTGAACCGGCAAGAGCTGCTTTTACCCCTTTCTCTGTACAGAAAGGAGACGGCTCAATCTCTTTAGACGGAACCTGGAAATTCCGTTGGACTCCCGTTCCCAATGAAAGAGTCGTGAACTTCTATCAGATAAATTTTGATGATAAAGATTGGACGAATTTTCCTGTTCCCGCCAATTGGGAAGTGAACGGATATGGTATACCTATTTATGTTTCAGCAGGTTATCCATTCAAAATAGATCCTCCACGGGTGATGGGAGAACCGAAAACTGACTATACCACGTATAAAGAAAGAAACCCGGTAGGGCAATATCGCCGCACTTTTGTATTGCCGACCGGATGGGAAGTGAATGGACAGACTTTTCTACGGTTTGAGGGCGTAATGAGCGCCTTTTATGTTTGGATCAACGGTGAGCGGGTAGGGTATAGCCAGGGTAGTATGGAACCGAGTGAATTTAATGCCACGAAGTATCTGAAATCCGGAGAAAATCAGATTTCACTGGAAGTCTACCGATATAGTGACGGTTCTTATCTAGAAGATCAGGATTTCTGGCGTTTTGGTGGTATTCATCGTAGTATTCATCTGATACATACGCCGGATATTCATGTCCGTGATTATGCGATACGCACTCTTCCCGCATCTGTGGGTGATTATAAAGACTTTATTTTGCAGATTGATCCGCAATTCAGTGTATATCGAGGGATGACCGGAAAAGGGTATGTTTTACAGGGAGTATTAAAGGATGCTTCCGGCAAAGAAGTTGCCACATTGAAAGGCGATGTGGAAGATATTCTTGATTTGGAGCATAAAGCAAGCCGGATGAATGAATGGTATCCGCAGCGTGGCCCGCGTAAGATGGGACGTTTGTCAGCTATTATAAAATCACCGGAAAGATGGACGGCAGAAACACCCTATCTTTATAAACTACACTTAACTCTCCAAAATGAAGAAGGGAAAGTCGTAGAACAGATAGAACAGGCCGTAGGTTTCCGCTCTGTAGAAATCAAAAAAGGACAACTGTTAGTGAATGGTAATCCGGTTCGTTTTCGTGGAGTGAACCGCCACGAACATGATCCACGGACGGCACGTGTCATGAGCGAAGAACGGATGCTTCAGGATATTCTGTTAATGAAACAGGCGAATATAAATGCCGTACGCACCAGCCATTACCCCAATGTCAGCCGTTGGTACGAGCTATGCGACAGCTTGGGATTGTACGTGATGGACGAAGCGGATATAGAAGAACACGGATTGCGTGGAACACTCGCAAGTACCCCCGACTGGCATGCAGCATTTATGGACCGTGCGGTCCGTATGGCGGAACGTGATAAGAATTATCCATGTATTGTAATGTGGAGCATGGGAAACGAAAGCGGTTACGGACCGAACTTCGCTGCTATTTCGGCATGGCTGCATGATTTCGATCCCACTCGTCCTGTACACTATGAGGGGGCACAGGGAGTGGACGGAAATCCTGACCCGAAGACGGTCGATGTTATCAGCCGCTTTTATACCCGGGTGAAACAGGAATACTTAAATCCCGGCATTGCAGAGGGAGAAGACAAGGAACGCGCTGAAAATGCACGTTGGGAGCGGTTGCTGGAGATTGCGGAGCGTACCAATGACGACCGTCCGGTAATGACGAGTGAATATGCACATTCCATGGGGAATGCATTAGGAAATTTCAAGGAATATTGGGATGAGATATATAGCAATCCCCGTATGCTGGGTGGTTTTATATGGGATTGGGTAGATCAGGGAATCTACAAGACATTACCCGATGGCCGTACCATGGTTGCTTACGGCGGTGACTTTGGCGATAAGCCGAATTTAAAAGCTTTCTGCTTTAATGGATTACTGATGAGTGACCGTGAAACTACGCCTAAATATTGGGAGGTAAAAAAGGTATATGCACCAGTTGAGTTGAAAGTTGAGAATGGAGAGTTGAGAGTAACCAACCGGAATCATCATATTGATTTATCACTTTATCGTTGTCTGTGGACATTATCAGTGGATGGTAAGGAGAAAGAACGGGGAGAAATAACATTGCCGGAAATAGCTCCAGGGGAAAGTGGCACAATCGGTTTGCCGGCTTTCCGATCATTGAAACCTCTTTCCGATTACCAGCTGAAAGTAAGCATTCTTTTGAAATCGGATGCTCTTTGGGCAAAGGCAGGACATGAAGTGGCCTGGGAACAATTCTGCTTGCAGAAAGGAGATTTAGCCTCTGCCGATCTGATAAATAAAGGAGCGCTTCAGGTGAAAGAGGACGATAATTCTTTATTGATTAGCGGACGCAGTTTTTCTGTTCAGTGGGAAAAGAAAGTGAACGGAAGTATGACTTCCCTTATATATAAGGACAAAGAAATGTTGGCTCACCCCGATGATTTTCCGGTTCAGCCTGTCACTCAAGTTTTCCGTGCTCCGACAGATAATGACAAGAGCTTCGGAAACTGGTTGGCTAAAGACTGGAAATTGCATGGAATGGATCATCCGCAGATAAATCTGGAATCTTTCCGCCATGAAGAACGTGCAGACGGGGCGGTCATTGTCCGGATTCAAACAAGTAATTTATATAAAGAAGGAAAAGTGGTGACGACTTCTGTCTATACAGTCTTTTCAGATGGAACGATTGATCTGAAAACAACTTTCTTGCCACAAGGAGTTCTTCCTGAAATTCCCCGTTTAGGAATCGCATTCTGCTTGGCACCTGCTTATGATACATTTACCTGGTATGGCAGAGGGCCACAGGATAACTATCCTGACCGCAAAACATCTGCTATGATGGGGCTTTGGAAAGGAAGCGTTGCAGAACAATACGTTCATTATCCACGTCCGCAGGACAGTGGAAACAAAGAGGAAGTGCATTATCTTACCCTGACCGACAAGCAGAATAAAGGTATTCGTGTTGACGCGGTAGAAAACGCATTTTCTGCATCTGCCCTGCATTACACCGTACAAGACATCTATGAAGAAACTCACGATTGCGATTTAAAACCACGTGCGGAAGTCATTCTTAGTATGGATGCTGCCGTACTTGGATTAGGAAATAGTAGTTGCGGACCGGGTGTATTGAAGAAATATGCCATAGAGAAAAAAGAACATACTTTGCATCTCCGCATCAGTAGTAAACAATGAAATAAATAACTAACACAATTATAAAAGTAACAATGAAAAAAGTAACCACTTTATTATCGACCTTGGCGTTGGCAACTACCCTGGCTGCTCAAAACCTTCCACAAACGGAAAGGCAATATCTCTCCGGTCACGGATGCGACGATATGGTTGAATGGGACTTCTTTTGTACCAACGGACGCAATTCCGGCAAATGGACGAAAATCGGCGTACCTTCCTGCTGGGAATTGCAAGGCTTCGGCACTTATCAGTATGGGATCACTTTCTATGGAAAGCCATTTCCTGAAGGTGTTGCCGATGAAAAAGGTATGTATAAGTACGAATTTGAAGTTCCAGAAAAGTTTCGCGGCAAACAGGTCAATCTTGTATTCGAAGCTTCAATGACAGACACGGAAGTAAAAGTGAACGGACGCAAAGTGGGTTCCAAACATCAGGGAGCCTTCTATCGTTTTTCATACAACGTCACGGATTTCCTGAAATATGGCAAAAAGAATTTACTGGAAGTCACTGTTGCCAAAGAGAGTGAAAATGCCAGTGTGAACCTTGCCGAACGTCGTGCTGATTATTGGAATTTTGGCGGTATCTTCCGTCCGGTGTTCCTGGAGGTGAAACCAGCCGTAAACCTGCGGCACATTGCCATTGACGCAAAGATGGATGGAACTTTCCGTGCCAACTGCTACACAAATATCTCTAATGACGGAATGAGCATCCGTACACAGATTTTAGATAAAAAAGGGAAAAAGATAACGGAAACCACCGTACCCGTAAAAGCAGGAGGCGACTGGACTTCCCTGCAACTGAATGTATCTAATCCCGCATTATGGACAGCGGAAACTCCGAATCTTTATAAAGCGCAATTCTCTCTATTGGATAAGACCGGTAAGGTTTTGCATAGTGAAACAGAAAATTTTGGTTTCCGCACAATTGAAGTACGCGAAAGCGACGGACTTTATATAAACGGAGTACGTATCAATGTACGTGGTGTCAATCGCCATAGTTTCCGTCCTGAAAGTGGCCGTACGTTGAGTAAAAAGAAGAATATCGAAGATGTTCTTTTGATGAAAGGCATGAACATGAATTCTGTCCGTTTGAGCCACTATCCGGCTGACCCGGAATTTTTGGAAGCCTGTGATTCTCTCGGACTTTATGTGATGGATGAGTTGGGAGGCTGGCATGGCAAGTATGATACCCCCACCGGAGTACGTCTGATTGAAGGCATGATAGAACGTGACGTGAATCATCCGTCTATTATTTGGTGGAGTAATGGTAATGAAAAGGGATGGAATACCGAACTGGATGGAGAGTTTCATAAATACGATCCGCAGAAACGTCCGGTTATTCACCCGCAAGGTAATTTCTCCGGTTTTGAAACCATGCATTACCGCTCTTACGGAGAAAGCCAGAACTACATGCGCTTACCGGAAATCTTTATGCCTACGGAATTCTTGCATGGTTTATACGATGGCGGCCATGGTGCCGGATTATACGATTATTGGGAAATGATGCGCAAGCATCCCCGTTGTATCGGTGGCTTCCTTTGGGTATTGGCAGACGAAGGTGTGAAGCGTGTGGATATGGATGGATTCATCGATAACCAGGGAAACTTTGGAGCAGACGGTATTGTAGGACCACATCACGAAAAGGAGGGTAGCTACTACACTATCAAACAGTTATGGAGTCCGGTACAAATCATGAATACTTCTATCGACAAGCAATTTGATGGCAAATTCTCCATAGAAAACCGTTATGATTATCTGAATCTGAATACTTGCCATTTCCTTTGGAAGCAAGTAAAATTCCCGCTGGCAACAGATGCGTCCAATGCTGCTATTCAAGTGTTGAAAGAGGGTGAAGTGCAAGGCAGTGACGTGGTTGCTCACTCGGCAGGCATTTTGGATATAAAAACAAATATCCTCCCCAATGCAGACGCCCTCTTTCTGACAGCAATCGACCCATACGGCCATGAACTTTGGCGCTGGACTTTCCCGGTCAACAAACTGAATCAGCAGACTGAACAGCTTTCTCCCTTGTCCAGTCGTCCTGCTTATACAGAGACAGAAAATGAGCTTACTGTGAAAGCGAATAAGCGTGCGTTCATCTTCTCAAAGAAAGACGGACAACTGAAAGGAGTATCTGTAGATAACCGTAAGATTAACTTCGCCAATGGTCCCCGTTTCATTGGAGCCCGTCGTGCAGACCGCTCATTGGATCAGTTCTATAACCATGATGATGAGAAAGCAAAAGAAAAAGACCGCACATACAGCGAATTCCCTGATGCTGCCGTATTTACGAAACTGGATGTGAAAGAAGACGGAGGTAATCTGGTTGTTACCGCCAATTATAAACTAGGCAATCTGGATAAAGCCCAATGGACAATTAACCCGAGTGGAGAACTGGCTTTGGATTACACCTATAATTTCTCCGGTGTCGTAGACTTGATGGGTATTCGTTTCGACTATCCTGAAGATCAGGTAATCAGCAAACGCTGGCTGGGTGCCGGACCTTACCGTGTATGGCAAAACCGTATTCACGGAACACAATACGATGTATGGGAAAACGACTATAACGATCCTATCCCGGGTGAGACTTTCACATATCCCGAATTCAAAGGATACTTTGGTGATGTTTCCTGGATGAATATCCAAACGAAAGAAGGCACTATCAGCCTGACAAACGAAACTCCCGACGCATATATCGGAGTATATCAGCCTCGTGATGGCCGCGACCGTTTGCTTTATACTCTTCCCGAAAGCGGAATCTCTGTCCTGAACGTGATTCCTCCGGTACGTAATAAAGTAAACTCCACCGATTTGTGTGGTCCCTCTTCACAACCGAAATGGGTAAATGGTCCACAAACCGGACGAGTCATTTTCCGATTTATGTAAATGAATCATATAAAGGTATCCACATTGCGTTGGATACCTTTTTTATTTGGCCTTCTCACCGATTTTTCAAGGAAAAAGGCTATAAGTGGGGAATAATCATTATTTTTGTTTCGTTTTATACATTCAGATTAATGAATTCTTTCCTATGTACACAATACTAATTATAGAAGATGAACCCCGGGTTGCAAGTTTGCTGATGAACGGACTGGAGGAAAATGGCTATCAGACAATGGTGGCTTATGACGGACTGATGGGCTTACGGCTTTTTCAGACGCATACATTCGATCTGGTTATATCCGACATCGTTCTGCCTAAGATGGACGGATTTGAACTAGCGAAAGAAATTCGCAAAACCAATCCCAATATCCCTATATTGATGTTGACGGCATTAGGATCAACGAATGATAAACTGGACGGTTTCGATGCCGGTGCAGACGATTACATGGTGAAACCTTTTGATTTCAGAGAGTTAAATGCCAGAATCAAAGTGCTGTTGAAACGTGTGGCGGGTAATGCTCAGGAATTACCGCAGGAACTTGTCTATGCAGATTTGCGTATTGATCTTCAACGAAAAGATGTAGAACGGAATGGTATATCCATTAAACTTTCTCCTAAAGAATACAACCTGTTGTTATATATGGTAGAAAATGCCGAAAGAGTATTGAGCAGGGTTGAAATAGCAGAGAAAGTATGGAACACCCATTTTGATACAGGAACAAATTTCATAGATGTATATATCAACTATCTTCGCAAAAAGATAGACCGGGATTTTGAACCGAAACTTATTCATACCAAAGCCGGAATGGGTTTCATACTGACTGATAAAATATGAAGATCAGAACAACGTTGACTCTACAATATGCAGGGCTTACAGCTGCGGTATTCTTCGTATTTGTGATGGCTGTCTACTATGTAAGTGAACATTCACGTAGCAATGCTTTCTTTCGTAATCTTCAAAGTGAAGCTATAACCAAAGCACATTTATTCCTTAAGGATCAAGTAGATGCCAAAACCATGCAGTCTATTTACCTGAATAATCAGAAGTTTATTAATGAAGTAGAGGTTGCTGTCTATACAACAGATTTTAAAATATTATATCACGATGCTCTGCAAAACGATATTGTTAAAGAAACGCCGGAGATGATAAAACGTATCCTGAAGCGAAAGAATATCAATTTCTATGTGGACGAATATCAGGCTATAGGACTGGTGTATCCGTTTGAGGGCAAAGACTATGTGGTTACCGCCGCAGCCTACGACGGTTACGGATACGCCAACCGGGATGCGCTAAGAAATATGCTTATTCTCCTATTTATCGGTGGATTGAGCGTATTGGTGGTTGTGGGGTATATCCTTTCTCGAAGCACTTTAAAACCGATACGTAATATAGTGAAAGAAGCGGAGAAAATCACAGCATCGCATATTGATAAAAGATTACCCGTAAAAAATGAACAGGATGAACTGGGAGAATTGAGTACGACATTCAATGCATTGTTGGAACGCCTGGAAAAGTCTTTCAATTCACAAAAGATGTTCGTCAGTAATGTATCTCATGAATTGCGTACCCCCATGGCAGCTCTTACAGCCGAATTGGATTTAGCTTTATTAAAAGAACGGAGCTCCGAACAATATCAGATGGCTATCGGCAATGCACTGCAAGATTCACATCGGATTGTTAATCTGATCGACGGATTATTGAATCTGGCAAAAGCTGACTATCAGTCGGAACAGATAACTATGGAAGAAGTCCGTCTGGACGAACTGTTGCTGGACGCCAGAGAGCTGGTACTAAAAGCTCATCCGGATTATCACATCGAATTAGTATTTGAGCAGGAAGCCGAAGAAGATAATGTGCTGACAATAATCGGAAACAGCTATTTACTGACCACCGCTTTTGTGAATCTGATAGAAAATAACTGCAAGTACTCTTCCAACCGGGCTTCATCAGTCCTGATCGCCTATTGGGAGCAATGGGCAATCATTCGTTTGTCTGATAACGGTGTAGGTATGTCTGATACGGATAAAGAAAACCTGTTTAAACTGTTTTATCGTGGAGAGAACAAACATATTGCTCCTGGAAATGGTATAGGCATGGCCTTGACACAGAAGATTATCCACCTTCACAAAGGCGAACTGACCGTATCTTCCCATAAGGATGAGGGCACTACTTTTGTGGTGAAACTTCCGCATATTTAAGAAATTCTAATAGCTTTCTAATACCACTCTAATCATTCTCTAACAGCTTCCCGGTGAAGTCTTCCTTACTTTTGCATCGAATTAACAAATGCAGTTAGTAACTTAAAAAAATTAGAGAGTATGGTATGGAAGAAAAAACTGCGTTCATCACAGTACATATTCAATTCAGAGAAAGTATTTTTGGTTGCCACACAACCCGGTAAGTCAATCTATTCATACTTACAGACAACAAAGCTTGGATTAACGTTGGGAGAAGTGCAGGAGCGACAATCCGTTTATGGAAGAAACGAAGTGGTACATGAACAGAAAAAAAATCCGTTTATCCTATTTATCAAAACGTTTATCAATCCTTTCATTGGCGTTCTGACCGGGCTCGCCATTATATCCTTATTTTTGGATGTATTGATGGCCGATCCCGGCGAGCAGGAATGGACGGGAGTCATCATCATCTCATCCATGGTGCTGTTCAGTGCTATCCTGCGTTTTTGGCAGGAATGGCGAGCAAGTGAGGCTACGGATTCTTTAATGAAAATGGTAAAAAACACATGTCTTGCCAAACGTGCGGGAGAGCATGAAGAAGAGATCGAAATTACGGAACTCGTTCCGGGAGATATCGTGTATTTGGCAGCCGGGGATATGGTTCCTGCTGATATTCGGATCATCGATTCGAAAGATTTGTTTATTAGTCAGGCTTCATTGACAGGAGAGTCTGAACCGATAGAAAAGTTTCCGGAGGTACGGGGACAACAGTTCCGAAAAGGAAGTGTCATTGAATTGGACAATATTTGCTATATGGGTTCCAATGTGATTAGTGGCGCAGCAAAAGGGATTGTTTTTGAGACAGGGAACAAAACCTATTTGGGTACAATCGCAAAGAGCCTGATCGGACATCGTGCCACTACAGCTTTTGACAAAGGCATTAGTAAGGTTAGCTTCTTATTGATTCGTTTCATGCTGGTTATGGTTCCATTTGTGTTTTTCGTAAATGGCTTTACGAAAGGGGATTGGTTTGAAGCTTTCATTTTCGCCATATCCGTTGCGGTTGGTCTTACTCCGGAAATGTTACCGATGATTGTGACTGCCAACCTTTCTAAAGGAGCGATAGCCATGTCTAAAAAGAAAACAATCGTAAAGAATCTCAATGCCATTCAGAATTTTGGAGCGATGGACATACTCTGCACTGACAAAACCGGTACATTGACCTGTGATAAAATCGTATTGGAGAAATATATCAATGCAGATGGCAGTGACGACAACAGTAAACGTATTCTTCGTCATGCTTACTTTAACAGTTATTTCCAAACCGGTTTAAGGAACCTGATGGATAAAGCGATTCTTTCTCATGTAAGAGATTTGAGCCTGGAACATTTAAAGGATGACTACACCAAAGTGGATGAAATACCTTTCGACTTTACACGCAGAAGAATGTCTGTTGTAATAGAAGACAGGCAGGGGAAACGGCAAATCATCACCAAAGGAGCGGTAGAAGAGGTTCTCGACGTCTGTTCCTATGCCGAGTTCAGCGGGCAGATTCATCCTTTGACTGATGCCTTGAAAATCAAGGCAAAGATGATTAGTGAAGAAATGAATCAGCAGGGAATGAGAGTATTGGCAGTTTCCCAGAAAAGTTTTATCGAGAAAGATTGTAATTTTGCCATTGAAGATGAAAAAGAAATGGTACTGATTGGGTATCTTGCTTTTCTTGATCCTCCGAAACCTTCTGCTGCCGAAGCCATCGAACAGTTATATGCGCATGGAGTAGCAGTGAAAATTCTATCGGGAGATAATGATGTCGTAGTGAAAGCGATTGCCCGACAGGTAGGAATTGATACCAGTCATTTTCTTACCGGGATAGAAATAGAGAATATGGACGAAACAGCATTGAAAGAAGCGGTAAAGGATACCACTTTATTCTCAAAACTGACTCCATTACAAAAGACGCAAATCATCTCTCTGTTGCAGGAGCAAGGCAATACGGTAGGGTTCTTGGGAGATGGAATCAATGATGCAGGTGCATTACGTCAGTCGGACATTGGTATATCAGTCGATTCTGCTGTGGATATAGCCAAAGAAAGCGCAGATATTATCTTGTTGGAAAAAGATTTGATGGTATTGGAAGACGGAGTGCTCGAAGGAAGAAAGACATTCGGCAATATCAATAAGTACATAAAGATGACTGCCAGTTCCAATTTTGGGAATATGTTCAGTGTGATGTTTGCCAGTGCATTCCTGCCGTTTCTGCCCATGATGCCGATACATCTATTGATCCAGAACCTGTTGTATGACATATCGCAGACCACCATTCCTTTTGACCGTATGGACCCGGAGTTCCTGAAGAAACCCCGTAAATGGGATGCGTCCGATCTAAGTCGTTTTATGATTTATGTAGGTCCCATCAGTTCTATCTTTGATATTATCACGTATCTGGTCATGTGGTACGTATTTAGCTGCAACAGCCCCGAACACCAGACACTGTTTCAAACCGGATGGTTTGTGGAAGGTTTGTTATCACAGACATTGATTGTCCACATGATACGTACCCGCAAGATACCGTTCATACAAAGCCGTGCCACATGGCCTGTGATGGGACTGACCTTCTTAATCATGGCAATAGGTATTCTTATTCCTTTCACCGCTTTCGGGCGTTCCATCGGATTGACAGCTCTTCCTTTGAGCTATTTCCCCTGGCTGGTTGGGATTTTGCTCTCTTATTGCATTTTGACGCAGATCGTGAAGAATTGGTATATTAAGAAGTTTGTGCGCTGGTTATAATCCACAGTATCATATTTTATTCAGAAATCATTAAGCGATAAATATCTAATATTTTCTTATATAGAATATTCTAACCTACAAAAAAGACAAGGTTGATATTAACCTTGTCTTTTTTGTAGCTCTCTCATTAATTCATCTACAATATATGCATCGCTCATGAGATATAGATCTCCAAGTCGGTGGACAATGCGCTGGTAGCTTTCGCTATTATAAAATATATCAAGTGCCTGTAGACTGGAAATATGCAGACGGGTAGCAAGAAGTTCTACAATGCTGTAATATTTGCCTTGCATTACAATATCAGCATTGGGGATTTCTTTTGAGAGAGATGGGAAAGGCAAAAGTATAGCATCCACAAAATATAAGTGTTCATCAATTACTTTTTGGTTCGTAATACAAATTTGATTGTTAGGCTCTTGATGAATCAAACGTGACAACGCTTCTTCACGAGTGTAATCACCACGCATATAAAGGTCAATAGTACGTATCACACGGTCATCTGCTATACCGCCTTCTATTATGTCATAATCCTGCCATATAACATTCCCTTGTCGACATGCTACAACAAAATCCAGCCAATGTGCATCGTAAGTGGTAAAGTGCAAATAATGAAAAGAAGAGTTACGGCAGGCATCTATATCCAATGAATAAATATTGAGCCATACACTTTTTTCATGGCGAATATCAGCTGTGCGAAGAGCCCAACGAATAGCCTGATCCTTTAAATCAGTAAGATAAAAGCCCACTCCGAAATCAAGATTTGGTCGGCATACTCCAGCTAATGGTTGTTCTACACGGTAAGTAGAACCATGATAAACAGTTAACATGACTTATCTCCTTTTTGCTGTGTCGAAACTTGAAAAGGACGATAATCTTTCGGTAACCATTGTGGATCACGATGATAGATATATTCTAATAAAGAATCTACTATGTAGGCTTTGCCTTGGGTATGCAAAGTATCATAAAAAGCATTTATATAGCCGTCTATAGCACCTAATTCTTTTAGTTTATTATATACATCCGCACTATAGCGTCCTAACCGTTCAGCTGTATTCTCTATACAATAGATAATAAACTCTAATTGTTTTTCTTTGAGGGTCATATTATTTTCTCCTTTCTTATCTTAATCCATTAGCGAAAAAGATTAATATTAGCAAAGATAGAAAAGTTCCTTCTTTCTTCCAATTAATTAGTATAGTATATCACGTTTCCTTATGGAATATTAAATCAAAATCAATATACTTTCATTATAGTTTTATAGCTTTTTCTTCTTTCACCAATTTCCTCCATCTTTGAAATGCCCTCATCAGCGTTTCTTCCTGTACCAGTCCTACCATTTCGTAGTGCTCTACGAATTGTTCTATTGACTTTTTAAACATCACTCCTTTATTGAACTTATTTTCCAATAGAAAGGAGTATAATTCCGCTTTCATCTCCGTTTCTATTTCCTTTTCTATAATCAATGCACTATCGTTTCCGATATAGTTATAGACTTCCGGATTCTTCCCATTACGCGGTTTGGGCAGTACAAAGCAAATATTTCCAATTTCTTTCCATGAAGTATTTTGCGGATGAGGGACAGATAGTTGATGAAGGAAGTGATAAACTGGAGTAATGTGGGAGAGATGGATAGGGATAAGTCGTTTGGAAGAAGAAGGAGAGGAGGAATGAGACTGGTTCTCTGGATCGGGTTCTAAACTTTGTCGATATCGGACATACATATATCCAGCCAAATATGGCTTGATATTAATTGTAACTGTAACCATGGGATTTTTTTTTAAGTTTGTAATAAAAAAGTATGTATATACAGCCCTTTGGACTGTGAATTCCGTTTGGTTTATTGAGAATATTCCCATGGTTATCGGGACGGAATTCTTCTTTTTATAACAAATTAATATACAGCGTATTACAAATACTGTTTTTGGTTTAAAACCAAGGAGCCGTTCCTTTTAAAGGAACGACCTGTTTCTCACCGAGGAACGCCTTGTTCCTTTTAAAGAAACGGATGGCTCCTTAAAATCCGGGAACAAAACTAGGTGTAATATTCTGATCTTTCAAAACGCATAGTTGAAGTACTACAAGTAATATGTAAATATAAATAATCATTCTTATACATCGTTTGTTTTGCGCGTGTATAAACGTTCAGTATGTCACAAAAGATAATTGAATAAGTTGGATAACAATTTAACAATGTTTATCCGATAAGTCCTTTTTATAGTTATCTAACCCTCATTTAAGTGATTTATAGAACTATTTTGAACGAAACTTCGGAATCCATGTGCAATTTCAGAACGTTTTACTTTAATATATATTTATTTTGTAATTTCGCATTCGATAATCATTTATTAAACGCAAGCAAAAGCAAAATATTCGATATATGCATCTGATAAAAATACAATATATAGCAATTCTACTTTTGATATGTTGGGGAAGCATTTTAAAATGTTCGGCCCAAAAGGTAGCAGTAAAAACAAACCTGTTCTACGGTGCATATTCAGGTACTCCTAACTTGGGAGTAGAGTGGGGACTTTCTCCACGCACTACAATAGAATTTGGCGCCGGACTTAACTGGTTTACACCCAATAAAGCATCTTCAAATAAAAAACTGGTGCACTGGCTCGGTACAATGGAATATCGTTATTGGACATGTGAAAGATTTAGCGGACATTTTGGGGGGATACACATAATAGGAACACAATATAACATAGCCGGTCATCATTTGCCACTTTTATTCGGAGATAATTCCAGCCATTACCGATATGAAGGATGGGGAGCAGGAGGAGGCATCTCGTATGGTTATCACTTCCTTCTTAGTAATCGTTGGAGCCTTGAAGCAAATATAGGTGCAGGATATATACGGCTACATTATGACAAGTTCCGGTGTGAGACTTGTGGTGAAAAGGTCGGAACAGAAAACCGCAATTATTTTGGACCTACTAAAGCTGCAATCTCACTTATATTTCTTATAAAATAATACAACCATGACAAAATTAAAATCACTCCTATACCTGTTAATCATATTCCTGACCATTTCTTCTTTATCATACGGAGAAGAAAATCCCAAGAAATGGTATACAGGAATTATACAGCCAACAGCTCTTGAACTACAGCAAGCGGGAGATTCATTGCATATTCAAATACTTTACAACTTTGATAATATACAAGTCAGTTCCAATCATTCTATAGAACTGATACCAGTATTGATTGCTGCAAACCATCAGATGGAATTGCCGGAAATATCCATTAAAGGTCGTAAGAACTATCAGAATCTGAAACGTAAACTTGCTTTGATGAATACGCAGGAACATGCTTTTTACCAGTCAGAAGCTCCATACTCCATATTAAAAGGGTATGGAATGACTGGAAAAGAACAGATTCGGTACTCGTTGACAATTCCATTCGAGCCATGGATGAAGGATGCATATCTGAATGTAAAGAAAGAAGTGATGGGCTGTTGCAGGCCAGGCAGGTTACTATCAGCTATTCCTCTTTTTAGTGCTGTTACTTTGGAGAAACTTCCCGTCCCTTATCAAATCACTCCACATATTAGTTACGTACAGCCAAAAGTTGAACCAGTCAAAAGTCGTGAGATGTCATGTGAAGCATTTCTGGACTTTGTCGTATCAAAAACCGACATTAAACCGGACTATATGAATAATCCGATTGAACTAAAAAAGATATCCTCCATGCTTGCCGAAGTGAAAAATGATACAGCCATTACCATTCGTGGAATATCAGTCATTGGTTATGCTTCACCGGAGGGTTCTGTCCTTTTTAACAAACAGCTTTCCGAAGGACGTGCAAAGGCACTTGTTAATTACCTTCTCCCTCGTTTCCCTTTCTCTAAAGAATTATACAAGGTGGAATATGGTGGCGAAAACTGGGAAGGACTACGTAAAATGGTTGCAAGGTCTGACATGGCAGAAAAGGATGGAATTCTTCATATTATAGATCACATACCAGTTGAAATAAACTACCGAACGAATACCAGTCGCAAGAAATCGTTGATGTTATATAAACATGGCAATCCTTATCGGTTTATGTTGCGTGAGTATTACCCACATCTGCGTAAAGCAATCTGTAAAATAGAGTACGATGTTCAGAATTTTAATATAGAACAAGCAAAAGTGCTGATTCATAGTCGGCCACAAAATTTGAGTCTGAATGAAATTTATTTGGTTGCTCTAACTTACAAAAATGGTTCACCAGAGTTTATCGAATTATTTGAAACAGCCGTTAGCGTCTTTCCTGATGATAAGATTGCCAATCTGAATGCCGCTTCGGCTGCACTTTCACGTAAAGACACTCTTTTGGCAGAAAAATACTTAAAGAGAGCAGAGACTTCCACACCGGAATACGAAAATGCCGTGGGAGTATTACATCTGCTAAGAGGTGACTATGAACAAGCAAAGTTACATCTAAATAAGGCTGCTGAATCCGGATTGAAACAAGCAAATCTCAATCTGGAGGAATTAGCCAAAAAAGAAGAGAATATCGAATTGATGAGTAAACTAGATTATTGATTTTTTATATATTATAATTATCTTTTTATTTACAACATTTAAACATTTAACAATGATGAAAACAAGAAGTTTTCTATTATCTACATTGGCAGTTTTTATATTTGCCGGCTGTAGTAGTGAAGATGCCCGGGAAGGGAATATTCCGGGTGGTGAACTGGATGGCAAAGCGTATCTGTCGCTTTCGCTGCAAAGTCACACAGCTACTTCAAGAGCAGTGAATGTAGAAGAAAAACCGGGAAGTTCTGGGGAAAGTAAAGCAGGGGCCGTCAAAGTTTTATTATTTGACGAGGATGATGTGTGCCTTGATGTGGCTGATTTTGATGGTTTGACCGTTGGGAATAGCGGAGGAGAATCCGGTGGAACAGGGACCCCGGAAGCTGTAGCTAGCGATGCAAAATTAGTACCAGAGAAAACAAAAAAAGTATTTGTGGTTATCAATCCTTACACCGACGGGAGCAAAGGGTGGAATTTAACTACGGATGCTGTAAAAGGTAAACCTTGGTCTGCAATTAACACTGCTATTGAAGCAGTTATTGCCAACATCGCTACCAATGATAATTTCATGATGGCGAGTGCAGGCGAAGGAGCTGGCATAGAAGGAGCATTGATGGGAGTAACGGTGCATAAGCCGGATGGATATACCCAAGACAAAATAGATGCGGCAAAAAAAGAAGCAAAAGACCATCCTGCAGAAATCTCTGTGGATCGATTGAGTGCAAAAGTAGAACTTGCGGTTAAGGATCCTTTTTCTACAAAACCTGACGGTGCTACATTTGCTTTCAGTGGTTGGGAATTAAGCGTTACCAATAAGAGTGTGAAACTGTATAGTGAACGTATCACTTACGATAATGCCACGATTGGAGCAGTTTATCGTCGGGATAAAAACTACTTGTCTGACGAGCAACCTGATGTATCAAATGAGAGTACTATGGAAGCGAATATGGATGCAGCTTTCAATTATCTAAAAAATATAGACAGCGAAAGTGAGGAGATGCCTGCTGTTGCACAGAGTAAGGGAACAAGTCTGTATTGTCTTGAAAATACAATGGAAGCTAAGGCACAGCAATTAGGATTCACCACCAAGGTGGTAGTAAAGGCTAAGTACACTCCCTATGGTTTGAACGAAAATAGTAGTTATTTCTCTTGGAAAGGAAACTATTATACATTAGACCAGCTTAAAACTGAATATTTAAAACATAGTGATGGTTCCGGGCTAAAAGTAGACCTACCCATATTCTTAAAGAAAGCGGGAATTATGACACAGGAGCAATTCGATGGTGATCAAGATACAAAAAATTCTGTAGTCGCTAGTCTTTCGGAAGGTGCTACAGCTACTCAATTAAATGCAAAAACTGGTATTATCGGACGCTTCTGTGCCGTACGTTATTATCATGAATCCGTATGTTACTATGACGTCCTGATCCGTCACGATCAGAATGTAACTGAAAAGATGGCTTTAGGCCGATACGGAGTAGTGCGTAACAACTGGTATCACCTTGAACTTCAAAGCGTGAGCGGCCCCGGAACACCGTGGATTCCCGATCCGTCTGATCCTGACAATCCTACACCTCCGGGTACCGATGATGATGAAGCAGATGCATATATTTCTGTAAAAATCACTATCAATCCATGGACTTACTGGACACAAGGTGTTGATTTGCATTGATAAATGGGAATTAAAAGACACATAAAGAAATACAAAATAATCCTTGCCGCTTTTATAGTGGCAGGGATTACCGGTTGCGATGTCCTTCATGACGACCTTGATCAATGTGACCTCTTTCTAAAATTCCGATATGACTATAACATGGCAAATAAAGACTGGTTCGCCGAACAGGTGGAAGAAGTAAAGGTTTTCGTGTTCGATACGCAAGGAAAATATATACAGACACTTACTGATAATGGCCATTCGCTAAAAAGTCCGGACTATTGTATGCTGATACCATATCGTTTGAAAGGCTGTACAGCTGTTGTATGGGCTGGAAAAACGGATAAATTCTATCAGCTTCCGACAATGGATACAGGTGATCCAATAAATAAATTAACGCTGAAATATGAGCCGGAAAACAACATAAGTAACAACCATCTTGATGCATTATGGCATAGCGGTCCTCTATTAATGTTTTCTTCGGAAAATATCAGTAATACGGAAAACGTCAGCTTGGTGCGCAATACTAATGATATAACGATAGGCATTATACGAGGAAATAATCCGGTGGATGCTTCAAAATATGACATACAACTAATAACTGCAAACAATTCTTATGACTATAAAAATAATGTAGGTGAGAGCAGCAAGAATATAATTTACCATCCTTGTTCAGTTGAAGAGAAAGACAGTAAGACCGCCCTACAAACCCGCCTTCATACTCTTAGATTTATTAAGGATGCTGACATGACTTTTTCTATCACCGAAAAAGCGTCAGGAAAAACGATAGACATCGGAGGAAAAACAACTATAAACCTTATTGACTACCTGTTGATGAGCAAACCGGAAATGATGGGCGATCAAGAATACCTCGACCGCAGATACGAATGGGATATCAACATTCGAATCGGAGATAAGGAAGAGAATGGCTACATTGCATTGAGTATAACCATCAATAATTGGACCTACTGGTTCCAACCAACAGATATGTAAATCGTTTTTTGAAGTGGAATTATGGCACGATTAAGGATGAATATAACTATCAACATAAAATTTTCGGCAAATGTCCTTCTTTTAACAATGTTTGCCCTGTTTACTTACTCTTGTACAAAAGAGAACGAAGTAACAGGCGCACGTATTTACGAAGGAGAAAAGATACCGATGAGTATTAAAATGGGGACGCGCAATGATACCACCGACAAAGATGAAGTCATAAATTCCGTACGTGCAATTGTGTTTAATGACAAGAACGAGCTGGTATACAACGACGTTTCTGATGCTTCCATAAATGTCGATGGCACATACACCGCTTCTATAAGAGCGGCACGGGGATATAACAACATTTATATCATCTGCAATGAAACATCGGAGCTTACCGAAAAGCTCTCTGCTATTACACTGGAAAATAAAATAGAAAAAGTGACATTCTCTGCCGTAGGTATCATTGCTCCTCCGCCCATGTATGGAAATGTGATACGTGCCTATGTGGAATCCCGTAGCGACGGAAAAAATGCCACAGTAACAATTAATAATATTAAAATGACGGAATTGCCTGTTAGCGTAACCCGCATGGTATCCCGCATCAGCTTTACAGCTATTAAAAATATAACTAATCCGGATGAGGATTTCAAAGTAACCAAGCTCACTGTTAAAGTATGTCGTATGCCGGTCGCCACTCCTATAGGAGAAGGGCAGGCATATACGGAAGATATTTGGTCGGATGACCTTACTATCCCGGGAACAGGCGAACTCAATAATAATGGTACATATACAATAAATGGAGATAACTACACCATACAAGACGGGATAGATTTTATAACAACTCCCGCTACCTATATTCCCGAACATATATTGTCCGACCCTCAAAATGCATCATACGCAACCTATCTTAAAATCGACGCGCAATGCGTGCTTAAAAACGGAAGTGCGCAAGTATTGAACTGTATCTATCTGCTGAATATCGGTCAGAATCCCCCTAAGAACCATAATCTGACACGAAACAACCATTATCAGATATACGCCACCATTACCGGTATGGGTGCAATGGGGTTATATGCGGAAATAGTGGCAATGGAGGAACATGATATCACCATCAACTGGAAACCTATTGACGGGCTGGTCATTGTGAGTGATAAAGCGGCAGATTATGACGCGGTTGCCGATACATCCAGAAATGTGAATATATGGAATGATTTTAGTGTTTATTCGGGGATACTGAAAGCATATCATTCAGAGACGGGATATAAGGATGTCTTGTTCAAATACGGCAGCCTGATAGCCGTGCACAGTGACCCTGATACTGAAGATGGCACAAATTTCGTTCCACCTACCACTGCCGAAGCATTGAACGATGTACTTTGGTATCCCAGTTCATACGATCCCTTAACTATTACAGGATGGAGTAATGTCCCTTACCTGGCTGGCGGTGAAATCTCCGCAGGCAACACCCCTGAACAAGTCAAACAGGGCTTGGGAGATCCATGCAAACTCGCCGGTCTTTCCGAAACCCAAATCAGGGATATGGGAATCGTAGACAACGGGCAGTGGCATATGGCTACACCTGAAGAATATAATCATATTATAGCGGCATCAAATAATGAAGTAAGTTCGTACGGATACCTTTCGTACCACTGGCTGTTATTCCCTCACAACCGATACAGGGATGAATCCGGTGCGTCACGTGGAGACGGTACTACCGGATGTTACTGGAGCAACAACGCCTCTATCTTTGATTTTTCAGGTACTCCGACGGTGACTGCAAACCTTCGAGCTGATAAGGACAGACGAAACGGATATATGGTTCGTTGCGTCCGCAACGAAATACCGGAAAGCTATATGCGGGTAGGCATTATCATCAGCCCTGATTATCAGGGAACGGAAAGCGGTAAAACAGCTTATTTTGGTATTGATTCGAATATTCCTTACTGGACGGCTACACTTGTCACTTCAGGAACGGATGTGGGAACGGCAACTACCGATGATTTCTCGTTTGAATCCGGAAATGATGCCGTACATACGACACACGGCAGCAATACCCAAAATATCCCTATATATGTCAAACGCAAAGAAAGTACTTCATCCCGTTCGTTTAGAGTAAGGGTGGAAGGTATCGGATTGGACGGACAGACAAAGAGTACACTACTCACAATTTCACAAGCCGGGTATCAGTTACGTGCCAGTTCCGAATTAAGCACTTTGGACGTTTTACCTCAAGAGGGAGGCACTTATAATCTAAATATCAAGCTTACTCCTACAGATGTCCCCATACCTGCGGGAAATTTGTATGTACAAGTTGTTTACAGTGGCGAACAAATAAGTGTCAGTGATAAAGTAGAGACTGCATCGAATACATATAGCTATCCTGTCTCAATAACAATCCCGGCAAACAAAAATCCGAGTCTTATCGGCATTACGGTTTATATCGTTTTAGAGAGAGAGACCGGAGTAGGTATTGCCATTAGCAGTCTGTCTATTGATCAGAAAGGTACCAAATAAGAAAAAGGATGAAAAATATGATGATAAGCAGATATAATATGAGAATAAAAAACAATGATAAGACGTATTTTCGGGCAGTTTGCATTGTTTTGTTTTCACTGGCATTTACAGGGTGTACAAAAGACGGCCTGAATGAGTTCGGTCCGGGAAATGCTACAGGAAAAGTGGTTATGGTTAGTTTGAATGTCAGTCTTCCGCCTATCGAAGAACCAACATCGACAAGTGAATATACTACTGTTAAGCCATTCTTGAGAAATGAAAACAGCTCTGATTCATCCTTCACAGTCGTATTGGAGCGAGAACAACGTGCGGCAACTACCAGAGTTTCCGATGGCACGACAAAATTACACAATCTCTGGCTTTTCCAGTTTAATGAGGATGGTTCCATGAATGGTAATCCCCATAAGTTGAGTGATACGGCGACTGCTATAAATGATATGTTGACAATAGATGTCCCCCTTGTAGTAGCAGAGAATCAAACCTTATACCTGTTAGTCTTAGGCCCCAAACTTGACTATGACATGAGTGGAGTGAGAACTCTTGATGAACTCAAAAAATGGAGCTTTGATTATCTAATAAATGTAGAAGGGCATACCCAATCACTTATCACCGCAGATGATGAAGTGCCGCTTGCCGGAGAAGTGTCGGGTATCACTGTTATGGACATCGACGGAGGTGACCATGGTTTGGTAGAATATAACAAACCGGCCGGCTTTGTGGGAGGTATTGCAATAAAGAAGTTGATGGCACGCATTACGTTCCGTTATAAACTCGAAGTGGAAAATTACAAATTGCAGGGTCTTAAATTACTGAATGTCAACAGCAAAGTGCGGCTCACCAATCCCGAGAAGAATACCGGTACGGATACTTATGTCACGTTTGAGATAGATAAATTTGATACCCCCGATCCCAATGGTTTCTATTCGGCAACGTGGTATGTTGCGCAGAATTGTCAGGGGACGGTAGAAAGCATAGCAAGTGAAAACCAACGCTATTACAAAGTGGTCAATGGGGTATCATCGGGTAGTGCCCCCATATTGGGTATGCAGATAGAGGCATGGGCATATTCTACCTTGACATCGGCAACTGGCGAGTATGCAATTTACCAAATGTATATCGGAAATAATAATACAAATAACTTCGATGTGGAACCCAATCATTTTTATAATTTGCGTACCACCATTAATGCGGACATAAACTCGGCGAAAAACGACGAGCGAATCAGGGCATACTCTGTCAGCCAGTATGTGGAGTTTCACGCCAGTTATAACGCGGAAGTCATTGGAGGTAAATTCGATGCTACATACAACGCTTCTAGTGAGAAATACGATCTGGATGCAGCTTATGAGGTCCGACCGATAGTTGTCCAGACTCAAGGACGGATGGTGGAAGTGGGTGTATATACAGATAAAAGCTGTACCCAACATCCCACACAGAGTTGGCTTCGCCTGTCTTCTTCTTCCAATTACACAGATGCGTATAATAATGCTAAAGAACCTTTGGATACATATATCAAGGCTAGCACCATACTCCCTACTCAATTGAAGTTTTATCTATATAATGATGAATATATTAATGACGGAGAGGGGAACTTTCCTGATCCCGGTGCAGATGCTACGAAAGGAAAACGATCCTTATATATTAAAGTAACTACCACGACAAATGGAGATGCGGGAGAGGCATTGCAAACTTCACATATATTTCGTTTAGACCAGCGGGCGGCAATTTACCTTGGACGTTTAGGAGGAGAGAGAAACGGGGATGGAAGTTACAATATGGGGTTAGTATACACTAGAATGTCTTCACGAACTACATCCCGGTTATTGGCAGATGTGAATCCGGGAACTATAAGAACTGGCTATGCGAGAATCAAAACGGCAGAATTACTCTATGGAACAGACAATATGGATAATGGTAAAACGGCGACCCGGCATTTGGCGGAAAATACTTACAATCAAAATTGGGTTGACGCTTATGTCCCGATTCCACAGAAAGATGCGTCCGGACATGTGTTATTGTATCAATATCAATACCCTGCCAGTACTTTTAGCGCAAGAGCGTGTTATGACAGAAACAGAGATGAGAACGGGAATGGGATAATTGATGAGGAAGAGTTCAAATGGTATCTTCCCGCGTCAAACCAGTTGTTAGGGCTTTGCGCGGCTGCTCTACCGGGGCTTGGGGGTGGAACCTCGACAACAGAGTTTATAACACCATCCTATAATTATTGTTATTTCTTAACTGCTTCCGGTGGTAAGCTTACGACTCCAGAAAGAACCTCCGGTTCAGATAGATGTGTCAGGGATGTGCCTCCCCCTTCTGATACTCCATATTGACCATAAGAATTTAACAATATAAATTGAAAAAGAAGTATGAATATATTTAGATTAACAGTCATAAAATTTTGTATTGTGTTTTTTATTCCACTAAAAGTATATTCTCAATCGACAGAAATATATACAGATTTAAGAGGGAATAAATATGCGGCAATCAATGATAAAGGAATGGTGAAATACAAGGTGGAGGACCGGAGCAAAAATACCAACTTCCGCAGCTATATTCAGTTATATAAATACGATTCGAATGATAATCCCCAAGAGGAAAAAGATGAAAACGGTAATGATGTCTTTGTATACCGAACGACACGGCATACAGAGAGGCAAAAAGAAGGAGGATGTGACTGGAAGGTGTCCGGTTACTTTCTCGTTTCACCTGATATTGTAAATAGCGAAGGAATAGCAAAAGCACAAACGATGGATTGGGCTACGGCAAACGGATATCTTACTAGTGCCAACAGCAACGTTTATTCGACTCCCAGTTTTGCAGTTACCAGGGGATGTGCCGCATATCGCGGGAAAGATGGTCTGGATGAAACTGGAACTTGGCGGGTACCTACGCGTGGGGAATGTGCATTGATTTTGCTTTTTTATAAAAAAATGGAGGAGACTCAAGAAACAACCGGTTTTCAACCATTCGCTCTTTCCCCCAAAGATCTTACTTATTACTGGTCTGCAACGGAGAAAGGAGGAGATTCTAAAGATGCATGGTCAATGCGATTATATGCTGATGATAAAATGACAGGATACGGGCTAAATACAGGTTACTCCGATAAAGAAAAGAAGGAGTATTATCTCCGTTGCATCCGGGATATTCCATAGAATAGAAATATAAGTTTGCTCATTCATTTACAAAAGATACAAAATAACTGATCAATCAAATGAAAACGATAAAAGCCGAAATATTAATGATTGAAGGAGCGCCGTTTCCTGTCATCAAAGAAATATATGATCCTTCAAATGAAAGGCGTAATGGGAACATTACACCGGAAGCTCCCATTGTTATCACCGGTCACAATCTGGATATGTTGACATGGGAAAGTACCAATCTATATCTTGTCTCTTCCGTCAATGACAGAATGTTGATAGAATGTGGCGATATCCATAAATATTCGGACGATAAGATTTATATGACAGTTCCTGATATTAATGAAGGTGAATATTTCCTGGCACTGATGATTTTGATGAAAGATAAAGAAAGTTTTTTATACATCTTTCCCATATCTTTGGTGGTACAGTTTGCTCAATCGAAATGGCACGACTGACATCCGTATGATAAAAATAACGGCAAACAACATAATTGATAAATAGCAGTCCATGGAAAAGAACCAACCATATAAGCAGGATAAAGTATTCGATAATATATTGGAAACAGAAGAGTTTAACGTCTATACTAAAATAGACGATTTACCTCTTGATGAAAATCCTATGTATCTTGAAGAAGGGATAAATGGGATATGCACGGGAGGAAGTGCGTTATTCAATGTTTTTGGTAATAAACGACGGATTGTTTCCAATGATCTGGTAGTCATTTTCCCTTTTCAGCTGGCTTCTGTCACGGAGATTAGCAGTGACTTTTCAATGACGTTTCTAAAAGTACCCAAAAGCCTGTTTATGGATACAATAAGCGGGATATGTATACCTACGCTTGATTTCTTTTTCTATATGCGGAAAAATTTCAGTACTCCGCTATACGATGAAGAGTGCCAACGTTTCATTCACTTTTGCAATATTTTGATTTTTCGTATCAACTTACCCCGCAACTTATTCAGACGGGAGTCTATCATGCAGTTATTACGTGTTTTCTACTGGGATATATATGTGGCTTATAAAAGAAATCCGAAAGCTGCCGAATTAGTAAAATACACCCGTAAGGAAAAACTTTTATTCGACTTTTTTTGTTTGGTGATCGAATTTCATACCGTAAGTCGGGATGTTGCGTTTTATGCGAAAAAGATGTGTGTGTCCGCCAAGCATCTTACAATGGTAATTACAGATATGAGCGGTCGTTCGGCAAAAGACTGGATTATAGATTACTCCCTTCTTGAAATAAAGGCTCTTTTACGGGATTCTGACCTTGAAATAAAAGAAGTGGCCTCACGCACGAACTTCCAGTCGAACTCTGTTATGACAAGATTCTTTCGTGAACATACCGGTATGACTCCGTCTGAATACAGGGAGAGAATTTATGTAAAAAATGAAATTGATTTATAATTAGTTGAGTTATATATGAAATACCGCCTGTGAAGGTCGTCTATTGTTTGTTTTGTTTGTGTGGTGCACCTTCTTCCAAGAGTAGGAAAGGAGGTGCACCTTTTTTTATAGCTAAAAAAGAATAGATTAAAATGTGGAATAAATAGCTTAAAATGCTATATTTGCAAAATAGTCGCATTTTTAATATATTGGAGTATGATTTTAGAGTTTAAATTTAGAAATTTCAGATCAGCTAAGGATTGGCAGATATTAAGTTTTGAAGCCTCTGCAGATAAGATTTCAGAAGAATATTACTGTACCACTATCAACGATACGAAAGTATTAAAACTCGGTATCCTCTATGGAGCTAATGCTTCAGGAAAGACTAACGTATTGCTAGCACTTGATTTCATACGAAAAATAGCCATTTCGCCTAAGATAAACAAGATGCAGCCTATCGGGTTTACTCCGTTTCTCTTGGATGATACGACAAAGAAAGAATGTGGAGTATTTGAATTGACTTTTTTTGTAAACAATATGAAGCATCTCTATTATCTTGAAGTAGATAATAGTGCTGTCCTAAAAGAAACACTTAAATATTATCCTGGTAAGCAACCAGCCGAAATTTTCTCCCGAGAGACCATTAATGGAATCACTCATATCCGATTAGGAAGCAAAGTCAAACTCAATGTGGCCGAGCAGGAAAAGTTGCAGGTAAATACGCTTAGTAATATGAGTGTTGTTTCAGCTTATGCTACAGCTAACTTTATGTTTCCTGAATTAGAACGTGTCTATAACTATTTCTTGAAGCAGTGGTTGCCTATACTCTTGCCCCAAACGGATTTGAAAACATGGACAACAGGAGAAATGGAAGCAGAGAAGGAGAATAAATCCTTTTTATTAGATTTACTGCACCGTGCAGATTTTAATATATCCGGTTTTGATGTTCAACAAAATGAGAAAAATAAAAAAGATACGGATTTGATATTTGAACATACGATTGTAGCCAATGGAACATCTTCTGTTCATTACCTGCCTGATATACTTGAATCAGCAGGAACAATGCGCTATTATGGTTTGGGAACTATTCTGAATATATTGCTTGAAAGAAATGCTATCATACCTGTTGATGAACTTGAGAATTCGCTGCATCCGGATTTATTTGCCCATTTCATCAACTTATTTTTGGTTAATTCGACTTATTCGCAGCTGATTTTCAGTACGCATAATCTCCAATCATTAGACACCGAGGATTTACGTAAAGATGTAGTCTGGTTTACAGAAAAAAAGGATGATGGTTCAACAGACCTGTTTTCACTTGATGACTTCAATATCCGCAATGGCGTTTCGTTTCTCAATGCATATAATGCAGGGAAATTTGGCGCCAAACCAACGCTGGGCGGTATTTTTATTTCTAAAAAACGATAAGTATGGCACGCGAAAAAAGAATAAAAGAAATTCGGAAATCTTATGCGATTATCGGTGAAGGAATCACAGAGTTTTTCTATTTTGATGGATTTCGTAATGTTGAAAAGGACTTATTGAAGAAGTTCAATGTTACCCTAAAACCTGATAAACCCAAACATCCTGACTACAGTGATATCATAACGAAAGCTCAATCGCTATTAGCGAAAGAATTTGATGTCGTTTTTTGCTTGATTGATATGGATTATATCAATGCTGATAATGTACGTAAACAAGCCTATGATAAAGAGAAGTCATCATGCATCAAGGCATACAAAAATGAGATTTATTTCATAGAAAGTAATCCTGCCTTTGAATTTTGGCTATTATTACACTTTGTCTTTACCGACCGGCAGTTTCGTAACTGTGACGAAGTAATTACAGAGTTGAAAAAGAATGGTCGTCTTGAAAAGTACGAAAAAAGCATTGAGTATTTTTCAAAGAACAACTTATATCTCCAACTCAAAGAAAAGCTAGAATCTGCCATAAATCATGCACGTAGCATCTCCATTGATATAAACAATCCGCACACTTCATATTCAAGGGTATTTGAAGTGTTTGAAGAACTATTACAGAAGAGATAGATAAACTATCGTTTCAATTCTATCAGACAAATTAAATAGCTTAATTTAATTTGAGTCAGGAAAATACAGTGAGTACAAAACAGAATGTTTTTCGTCTTATCTATAAGTAAAAATATAGACTGGAATGAAAAGCCGACTGAAACAACGAATATTTGCACTTTCTCTATTAGCATGGACAGCCGTATGCCCTGCCGATGCACAGCAAACACGCTCGCTTCGCGATCAATTCTTAAGTCCTTCCGATGAAGCAAAACCCTGGACTTTTTGGTATTGGATGTATGGTGCCGTGTCTAAAGAAGGGATTACAGCCGATTTGGAGGCAATGAAACGTGCCGGATTAGGAGGTACTTATCTGATGCCGATTAAAGGTATTCATGAAGGCGCCCAATACGATGGCAAGGCGCAGCAGCTAACTCCCGAATGGTGGGAGATGGTGCGTTTCAGCATGGAAGAAGCAGATCGTTTGGGACTGAAATTGGGAATGCACATCTGTGATGGTTTCGCATTGGCGGGAGGCCCTTGGATTACTCCTGAAGAATCTATGCAGAAAGTGGTTTGGAGCGATACGATTGTAAACGGAGGAAAGTTGATGGCTATTTGCTTGCCACAACCGGAAGCCTATGAAAACTATTATGAAGATATTGCATTATTCGCTTTGCCGGTAAAAGACGCAGCGGACGAGATGCAGGCAAAAATTACCTGTGTCAATCTAGCCACGACAGGAAATATAAAAGCACCTCAAACAGTGAATATGGATGCGGCGGGAGTGATCCGTTCATCCTATCCATGCTATATCCAGTATGAATACGAGCAACCTTTCACTTGCCGGAATATTGAAATCGTTTTAAATGGTAATAATTATCAGGCACACCGCTTGAAAGTAATGGCTAGTGATGACGGAGTGAATTATCGTTTGGTTAAGCAGTTGGTTCCTGCCCGTCAGGGATGGCAGAATACGGATGAGCATTCAACTCATAGTATTCCTCCGACTACTGCCCGTTTCTTCCGTTTCTACTGGACTCCTGAAGGGAGCGAACCGGGAAGTGAAGATATGGATGCTGCCAAATGGAAGCCCAATCTGAAAATAAAAGAATTACGCCTGCACCGGGAAGCCCGTCTGAACCAATGGGAAGGAAAAGTCGGACTGGTATGGCGTGTTGCTCAAGCGACTAAAGAAGAGGAAGTCGGGAAACAGGATTGCTATTCACTTTCACAAGTCATCAATCTAACAAAGCAATATACCGGTCATTCGAATGGAAAAACATTGACCGCCACTCTCCCCAAAGGAAAATGGAAATTACTTCGCATGGGACATACAGCTACCGGGCATACCAATGCGACAGCGGGAGGTGGAAAAGGATTGGAATGTGATAAGTTTAACCCGAAAACGGTACGGAAGCAATTCGATAACTGGTTTGCGCAGGCATTTGTAAAGACCAATCCCGAAATAGCTCGTCGCGTACTGAAATATATGCATGTCGACAGTTGGGAATGTGGCAGCCAAAACTGGAATAAACGTTTCGCTATTGAATTTCAGAAACGTCGTGGCTACGATTTGATGCCTTATCTACCTCTATTGGCAGGTATTCCGATGGAAAGTGTCGAACAAAGTGAAAAGATTCTGCGAGACGTACGTACTACCATATCAGAACTCGTCGTAGATGTGTTCTATCAGGTATTGGCGGACTGTGCGAAAGAATATGATTGCCAATTCTCGGCAGAATGTGTGGCTCCGACGATGGTAAGCGATGGTCTACTACATTATCAAAAAGTAGATATTCCGATGGGTGAATTTTGGTTGAACAGTCCCACACATGACAAACCGAATGATATGCTCGATGCTATTAGCGGAGCGCATATCTACGGAAAGAATATAATTCAGGCTGAAGGATTCACCGAAGTGCGTGGCACGTGGGATGAATACCCCGGAATGTTGAAAGCCTTGTTGGATCGTAATTACGCATTAGGAATCAACCGCCTTTTCTACCATGTATATGTACATAATCCCTGGCTGGACCGCAAGCCCGGCATGACATTGGATGGCATCGGACTTTTCTTCCAACGGGATCAGACCTGGTGGGATAAAGGCGCAAAAGCCTTTTCCGAATATGCTACCCGTTGCCAGTCGTTATTGCAATATGGGCATCCGGTAACAGACATCGCAGTCTTTACAGGTGAAGAAGTTCCGAGGCGTTCGATATTACCGGAACGATTGGTTCCTTCTCTGCCAGGAATCTTCGGTGCGGAACGAGTGGAAAGTGAACGCATCCGTCTGGCCAATGAGGGACAGCCTTTACGTGTACGTCCGGTAGGTGTTACCCATTCAGCCAACATGGCTGATCCGGAGAAATGGGTGAATCCGCTTCGTGGATATGCATACGATAGTTTTAATAAAGATGCAATCCTTCGTTTGGCGAAAGCCGAAAACGGACGAATAACGTTGCCGGGTGGAGCAAGTTATAAAGTGTTGGTACTACCTCTTTCGCGTCCTATGAATCCCGAACCTGTGTTGTCATCGGAAGTGCAGAAGAAAATCAATGAACTAAAAGAAGCTGGCATTTTGGTGCCTTCTTTACCTTATACAGAAGAAGATTTTTCCGTGTATGGCTTGGAACGTGACATGATCGTGCCGGAAGATATCGCCTGGACACATCGTCGTGGCGAACTTGGTGAACTCTATTTCGTCGCCAACCAAAAGGACGAAACACGCACGTTTACTGCAAGTATGCGTATTAACGGTAAAAAACCGGAATGTTGGAATCCGGTGACGGGTGAGATGAATATTCATCCTTCCTATCATATCAACGGAAACCGGACGGAAGTTACTCTCACATTGGCTCCTAATGAGTCCGTATTCATCGTATATCCTGCGGAGGGAGTAGATGAAGGCTATGGAGAGTCCTCTCTCCAACTGCAAAAGGAGAAAAAAGATACCGCCAAAGCCCCTTTAAACATAGCTTTGGAGGCAAAGGAATATACTATAACTTTTGCAGCTAACCAAAAAACGCTTACACGAAAAGAACTTTTCGACTGGAGCCAAGAATCGGACGAACAGATACGTTATTATTCGGGGACAGCGACCTATAAAACCACTTTTCGCTGGAAAAATAAACCGAATAAAGACCAACAGATTTATCTGAATCTGGGAACAGTTTATAATTTGGCAACTGTTCGTGTGAATGGTGTAGATTGTGGCACAATCTGGACAGCTCCTTATCGTGCAGATATTACAGGTGCCTTGAAAAAAGGAATTAATGAGCTTGAAATAGAGGTTACAAATACATGGGCGAATGCACTGGCAGGAGCTGATGAAGGAAAAGCGCCGTTTGATGGCATTTGGACTAATGCAAAATATCGCAGGGCAGAAAAAACGCTGCTTCCGGCAGGATTACTCGGACCTTTGAGTTTTTCTACCACAGAATAAAATAGATTTTTAAGGCACGGATTACGCGGATTACACGGTTTATGAGAATCGTATTACATAAAGTAACAGCGCAATCCATGTAATCCGTGCCCAATTCATTATAATATAGCTAAAGTATGAAAAGTTCAATTATTAAAACAGGTACAATGTTGGCAGGTTTTCTGCTTGCTGCCTGCCTGTCAACACACGCAGAAGTAAAGCTACCGGCTATTTTTTCTGATGGCATGGTGATGCAGCAACAGACCAATGCAAACCTTTGGGGGACGGCGACTCCTCATAAAAAAGTAACAGTGACCACTAGTTGGAATGGAAAACAATATGCAGCAACAGCAGATAAAAATGGGGCATGGAAACTGACAGTAGCTACTCCCGAAGCTGGAGGCCCTTATACTGTGACCTTTGATGATGGAACCCAAAAGACACTGAATAATATTCTGATAGGCGAACTTTGGCTTTGTTCCGGACAAAGTAATATGGAAATGCCAATGAAAGGCTTCAAAAACCAACCGGTAGAAAATGCCAATATGGACATTCTTCACAGCAAGAATCCACAAATCCGTCTGTTTACGGTGAAACGTACTTCTACATTCACTCCGCAGAATGACGTTATCGGTTCGTGGAAAGAAGCTACTCCGGTTAGTGTCCGTGAATTCAGTGCAACAGCCTATTATTTCGGGAGACTGGTAAATGAAATATTAGATGTTCCGGTCGGATTAGTTGTAGCAGCCTGGGGTGGTTCCGCCTGTGAAGCATGGATGACGGCAGACTGGCTGAAAGCCTTTCCGGAAGCGAAGATTCCTCAAACGGAAGCCGACATAAAATCTAAAAACCGTACTCCGACCGTGCTTTATAACGGTATGTTACATCCGTTAATCGGTATGACCATGAAAGGAGTGATTTGGTATCAGGGCGAAGATAACTGGAATCGTGCCCATACGTATGCTGATATGTTTACCCGATTGATTAACGGTTGGCGTGCCGAATGGAAACAGGGGGATTTTCCTTTCTATTATTGCCAGATAGCTCCGTATGATTACGGGATTATTACCGAAAAAGGAAAGGAAGTGATAAATTCGGCATATCTCCGGGAGGCACAGGCAAAAGTAGAACATCGTGTAGCTAACAGCGGTATGGCTGTATTATTGGATGCAGGAATGGAAAAAGGTATCCATCCCGCAAAGAAACAGGTTGCAGGCGAACGCCTGGCACTTTTGGCTTTAACTAAAACGTATGGAGTGGAAGGCGTGAATGGCGAAAGTCCTTATTATAAAAGCATTGAAATAAAGAACGACACCGTAGTTGTCAGCTTCGAACGTGCCAATATGTGGATTAGCGGCAAGAACTGTTTCGAATCGAAAAACTTTCAGGTAGCCGGCGAAGATAAAGTTTTTTACCCGGCCAAAGCATGGATAGAACGTAGTAAGATGCTAGTGAAAAGCGATAAAGTGCCGCACCCGGTAGCTGTTCGATATTGTTTTGAAAACTATGTGGAAGGAGATGTATATTGCGACGGATTGCCTTTAGGGTCTTTTCGTTCAGATGATTGGTAATCGCAAATAAACAAGGTAAAATATGAAAAATATATGAAGAGATTTTATCTGATTATAACCATACTGTTTGTTGGCGTGTCGGCTCTTTGGAGTCAGCATGCCAATGTCATTTGGAATACTCCCAGTCATAATTCTTCTGAATCTATGCCCTGTGGCGGTGGAGATATCGGGATGAATATATGGGTAGAAGACGGTGATGTTATGTTCTATGTGAGCCGTAGCGGCACATTCGACGAAAAAAACTGCCAGTTAAAACAAGGGCGTGTACGTCTCCGCCTGTCGCCCAATCCTTTCAAAGACGCTAAAGATTTTCGTCAGGAGTTGAAGCTGAAAGACGGATATGTAGAAATCGCGGCAGGAAACACACAGATACAATTTTGGGTAGATGTTTTTCATCCGATTATACATGTAGAGGTAACAAATGCACAACCGTTGCAGACTGAAGTCTTTTATGAAAATTGGCGCTATCAGGAACGACCTGTCAGAAAAGGAGAGGGGCAACAGTGTTCCTACAAATGGGCTCCCCCGAAAGGTACTGTGACGGAGTCCGACTTTATTTCTTTAGACAAAATTACTGATTCAACAGGAAAGGCTGAAACAAATAGGACTTCAATAAAAAGGAACCAACTTCTGTTTTATCATCGCAATCCCGAACAGACCGTTTTTGATGTAGTTGTAGCTCAACAAGGAATGAACGAAGTCAAATCTCAAATGATGAATCCTTTGAAAAACTTGACTTTCGGAGGAACTCTTTTTGGCGAAAACTTAGAATTTGCAGGCACTGCGGATGATGTATATGCCGGCACAGACTATCGTGCCTGGAAGTTTCGTTCTTCCAAAGCAGCCCGGAAAGAACATATCTGTATTGTGTTACATACAGACCAGACAGAAACAATAGAAGAATGGGAGCAGGGACTACAAACTGCTTTGCAAAGAATAGCCCCCAAAGGTAAAGTTTCATCGAAAACTATCATACAGGATAAAAAACAGACCCGTTCGTGGTGGAATTCCTTTTGGCAACGCAGTTTTATCGAAGCAGAAGGGGAAGCAAAAGAAATAACCAGAAACTACACCCTTTTCCGCTATATGCTGGGATGCAATGCTTATGGCAGCGTACCGACTAAATTCAATGGCGGACTATTTACCTTTGATCCTTGCCATGTCGATGAAAAACAATCTTTCACTCCCGACTACCGGAAATGGGGAGGTGGCACAATGACTGCACAGAATCAACGTTTAGTATACTGGCCGATGCTGAAAAGCGGAGACTTTGATATGATGCCTTCTCAGTTTGATTTTTATAACCGCATGTTGAAGAATGCAGAACTGCGAAGCCGTATATATTGGCAACATGATGGAGCCTGCTTTAGCGAGCAGATCGAAAATTTCGGTTTGCCGAACCCCGCAGAATATGGTTTCAAACGACCGGACTGGTTCGACAAAGGATTGGAATATAATGCCTGGCTGGAATATGAATGGGATACGGTTCTTGAATTCTGCCAAATGATATTGGAAACAAAGAACTATGCAAATGCTGATATTACCCCTTATTTACCTCTGATCGAAAGTTCGCTGACATTCTTCGACGAACATTACCGGCAACTAGCTTCCCGCCGGGGACGGAAAGCGTTGGATGGCAACGGACATCTGATTCTTTTCCCGGGTTCTGCTTGTGAGACATATAAGATGACCAATAACGCAAGCAGCACCATCGCCGCCCTGAAAGTGGTATTAGAAACATACGGAGAGAAAGAGGAGATGCTAAAAGCAATACCTCCGATTCCATTGCGATACATAGAAATAAAAGATACGTTGAATCCGACTATTGCTCCGGTCTTGAAGCAAACAATTTCGCCCGCCGTAAGTTGGGAACGAATTAATAATGTTGAAACGCCACAACTTTATCCAGTGTTTCCATGGCGTATTTATGGAGTAGGAAAGGAGGATCTGGATATAGCCCGTAATACCTACTTTTATGCCCCGGATGCCATCAAGTTCCGTTCGCATACCGGATGGAAACAAGATAATATATGGGCTGCCTGTTTAGGCCTGACCGAAGAAGCAAAGAAACTATCTTTAGCCAAATTATCGAATGGACCGCATCGTTTCCCCGCATTTTGGGGACCGGGATATGATTGGACACCCGATCACAACTGGGGAGGTAGCGGCATGATAGGACTTCAGGAAATGCTATTGCAAACCAATGGAGAACAAATACTCCTTTTCCCGGCATGGCCGAAAGAATGGAACGTACATTTCAAACTTCATGCTCCGGGCGAAACAACAGTAGAAGTCACCCTGAAAGACGGAAAAGTGACAGACTTGAAAGTTTTACCGGAAAGTAGAGAAAAGGATATTGTTATAATGATTGAAAAGGAAAAATGATAATTTTGCGGAGTGCCCTGAAAGGGCTTAATTATATAGCGTAGGGCAACGCCCTACGTAAAAACGACAATCTGAATTTGCGCCCTGAAAGGGCATAATTGTATACAGTTCCGCCCTTTCAGGGCTTGTGGCTGGTGTGCTTTTTTCGTAGGTCGTTGCCCTACGCTATATAATTAAGCCCTTTCAG